>Ga0187827_10001663_pt1 | contig 32168 bp, 33 predicted proteins | sample ETNtaG_39_FD_167969 | JGI IMG/M metagenome (GOLD analysis project Ga0187827, IMG submission 167969) | Marine microbial and viral communities from oxygen minimum zone, Eastern Pacific Ocean - ETNP2014_SV_150_PacBio MetaG (Illumina Assembly) | ecosystem: Environmental > Aquatic > Marine > Hypoxic...
GAAATTAATTGTTCACTTTCAGTTGGTCTTGCTTCTCTTTTAAAATATCCACCTGGGATTTTTCCACCAGCGTAATACTTTTCCTGGTAGTTAACGGATAAAGGAAAATAATCCATATCTGGATTTATTTTCTTTGCTCCTACGACTGTTGCTAAAATAACTGTTTCACCACATTTTGCAATTATTGCGCCATCAGCTTGTCTTGCTATTTTTCCTGTTTCTAAACTTATCTTTTTTCCTGCTACTTCTATTTCTTTCTTTACTACTTTAAACATTTATTTCCTTAAATTTAATTTTGAAATTACTTCTTTATAAGTTTCAATCTTATTTTTTTTCAAATATTCTAATAATTTCTTTCTTTTATTAACTGCCTTTATTAAGCCAACTGATGAGTGTTTATCCTTTTTAAATTTTTTTATATGTTGGGATATATTCTCAATTTTAGACGTTAGCAGAGATATCTGCACTTCTGATGAGCCGGTATCTTTATCGTGTCTTGCTATTTCTTTCATTTTTTTCTCCATTATTTTTTTTTATTTTTGTGTTTGCCTAATTAAATTTTCTATTTTTTCGGCATAGTCAAATGAATCATCATTAACGAAAAATAATTTTGGCATAAATTTAATCATTATTTTTTTCGATAAAACTTTTCTGATTACAAATGAAAATTCTTTTAATTTATCTATGACTTTCTCTGTATCTTTTCCTCCCAGTGGTATTACAAAAACTTTGGCCGTTTTTAAATCTGGACTCATTTTTACTTCTGTTACTGTTATAGATTTTGTATCTAAATCAGATATTTTAGTTTCTTCTCTTAAAAAAATCATACTTAATGCCTGTTTTATCATCTCACCAACTCTTAGTTGTCTTTGGGATACAGGTTTGCCTAATTTGCTCATGATAATATTTGTCTTTCTATAGTTTTTGATCTGTAAGCTTCTATAATATCTTTTATTTGAAAATCATTAAAATCTTTAAGAGATATTCCGCACTCTAATCCTGTATTTACTTGTTTGACTTGATTTTTTTCTCTAAAAATTGATCCAACTCTTCCGCTAAAAATTATTGCTCCATCTCTTATTATTCTAGCATGAGAGTCTTGATTTATCTCCCCATTTAAAACCTTTGATCCAGCTACTTTTCCAACTTTTGAAACTTTAAATATATCTAAAATCTCAGCTGTGCCTGTAATTTCTTCATTAATTTCTGGCGTTAATAGTCCTGACATTTTATTTTTTATAAAATCAATTAACTCATAAATGATATTAAATGAATCAATTTTAATATTTTCTTTTTCAGCTAATTTTTTTGCTTCTTTACTTGGTTTAACATTAAATGCAATAACTGTTGCCTCAGATGCTTTTGCAAGTGTAATATCTGTTTCTGTGACCATTCCAATGTCTGATAGCAATATTTTTGCTTTTACTTCGTCATGTTTGATATTTGATATTGCAAATTTTATTGCTTCAGCGGAACCATGAACATCAGATTTAATTATAATATTTAAATCCTGTGAAGTTTTTTGAAAAAAATCAGTATCTTTTGTTACAAAACTTAAATTTTTTATTCCTTCTTTAGCTTCATTAACCCTGACTTCTACTAAATTTTTTGCCTCTTTTTCTGAAGGTAATACAATAAAATCATCTCCTGCATTTGAGGCTCCATTTATCCCTAAAATTTCAACTGGAGTGGAAGGTTCGGCTATTTCTATGTTTTGACCTTGGTCATTTATTATTGCTCTAATTTTGCCCCATTTTTTTCCGCTAACGAAATAATCTCCCTTCTTCAAATTTCCAGAAGTTACCACAATGTTTACAACTGGACCTCTGCCTAAGTCTATTTTTGATTCTAAAACTATTCCTTTCGCTTCATTTTCATATTCTGTTTTTAGATCTAAAAGCTCTGCTTGTAAATTTATTGACTCAATTAACTTATCTAAATTATTTTTAGTTTTGGTTGAAATTTCAATCATTAATGTATCGCCTGATAAATCTTCAGCAATTAGCTCATGTTCTAACAACTGATTTTTAATTTTTGTTGGATCTGCTTCTGGCAAGTCACACTTATTAATTGCTACTACAATTGGTACATTTGCTGCTTTAGCATGTTTTATTGACTCTACTGTTTGTGGTTTAACACCATCATCTGCAGCAACTACCAAAACTACAATATCTGTTAATTTGGATCCTCTTGCTCTCATTTCTGTAAATGCGGCATGACCAGGAGTATCAATAAATGTAATTTTATTATCCTCTTTAATAATTTGATATGCTCCTATATGCTGAGTAATTCCTCCATGTTCTCCTTTAACAACATTTGTTTTTCTCAAAACATCTAGCAAAGATGTTTTTCCATGATCCACGTGTCCCATAATAGTAACTATAGGTGGTCTAGATTTTAAATTTTCATTTTTACTTTCTTTGATTTTTTTAATTATGTCTTCAGCTTTTTCCTCTTTAATTGAATTATGACCAAATTCTTTTACTAAGTATTCAGCTGTATCTGAATCTATTGCATGGTTAATTGTAGCTTTAACCCCCATGGTTAATAAATGTTTAATTAAATTACTAGATTGCTCACTCATTCTATTTGCTAGTTCTCGAATAGTAATTACTTCTGGTATTGAAACATCTCTTTTGACAGGTTTGTACTCTTGCTTATCATCTATAGTTTGCTCTCTATTTTCTTTTAGCCTAGCTCTTCTAATAGATGCTAAACTTCTTCCTTTTATCTCGGCACCATCCTCATCACTTAGCGCTCTTGAAATTGTTAATTTAAGTTCTCTTTTTTTAATACTGTTCTTTTCTTTGTTTTCTTTTGTCAATTCACCTTTTATTCTTTTCGTTGCTCTTTGTTCTGCTAGCTTTCTTTTTTCAAAATCAGATAAATCTTTATTGGGAAAATAACTCTGGGCTGGTTTCTTAAAACCTATATTTTGTAATGGTTTATTAAACTTATTTCCTGATGATGTAGACTTATAAAATTTTTTCTTTTGGAAAGTTTTATTATTATTAATAATTACTGAGTTCTTTGGATTTGATTTTGCCTGCTCAATATTATTTATAGTTTTTTTAGTATTTGCTGATATTGAAAGTTTTAATTTTTTTTTGTCCATAAGTCATCTCTCAATCTCTGAAAACTATATCTCTTGCTGTCATAATTAAATTATCTGCCTCTTGTCTTGTTAGGGCAAAATCCTCTAAAAAACCCTTAATTTTAACTTTTTCACCTTTCACTACATCATAGGTTCCTGTTAGTTCATCAGATGCCAGATCGGCAAAATCGGCAAGGGTTAGAATTTTTTGTTCCCCTAATGTTATAAGCATACCAGGGGTTAATCCTGGAAGCTCAATTAATTTATCATCAAGTCCTAATTTTTTTACTCTATTTGAAATTTCCTCTTGGTCTTTTTGATAGAATTCTTTTGCTCTATTAATAAGTTCTTTTACAGTTTCTTCATCAATCCCTTCAATTTTTGTAAGATTTTCAATTTGGCTATCTTTTATATCTTCTATAGATGAAAAACCTTCAGCAACAAGAAGTTGTCCTAAAGTTTCGTCTAGCTCTAAATTTTTAACAAAGTTATCTGTTTTTTCTTTAAATTCTAATTGTCTTCTCTCTGAGTCTTCCTGGTCAGTCAAAATATTTATTTCATAATTTAATAATTTTGTAGCAAGCCTAACGTTTTGACCTCTTCTTCCAATAGCTTTACTTAAATTTTCATCAGTTAGAATAACATCTATTTTTTTTTGGTTGGTGTCTAAATTCACTCTAAGTACCTCTGCAGGAGATAATGCGCTAGCTGCAACTATAGCAAGATCCTCTGACCAATTAACTATATCAATCTTTTCACCTTGAAGTTCATTTACTACAGCCTGAACTCTGCTTCCTCTCATTCCAACACATGCTCCAACTGGATCTAATGAGTTATCTTTTGCTTTTACACAAATTTTAGCTCTACTGCCTGGATCTCTTGCTGAAGAAATTATTTCAATTAAACCATCATAAATTTCTGGAACTTCTAATATAAACAATTTCTCCATAAATTTAGGATGTGCTCTTGAAAGAAATATTTGTTGACCTCTTTGCTCTCTTCTAACATCTAAACAATAAGCTTTAACTCTGTCTCCAGCTTTTATATTTTCTCTAGGTATCATTTCATTTTTTTGGATTATTCCCTCTGCTTTTCCTAAATCAATAATCACATTTCCAAACTCTAATCTTTTTACAATTCCACTTAATATTGTATCTTTCTTATCTATAAAATCATTATACTGTCTATCCCTTTCAGCTTCTCGCACATTGAAGCTAATTACTTGTTTTGCAGTTTGTGCTGCTATTCTTCCAAAATCAAAAGATGGCAGTGTCTGGAGAATTTCGTCACCAATTTTTTTTTCCTTATTTTTTTCATTTATTGAAGCTGCTTCACCTAAACTTATCTCAATATTTAAGTTCTCTGGATTTTCTGAAATAACTAATTTTCTGTATATTTCTATATCTCCATTTTCACGATTAATATTAACAACTATATTATTTTCTGAACCAAACTTGTATTTAGCGGCTTTTGCAATGCCAGTTTCCATTGAATCAATAATTAATTCTTTATCTATAGATTTTTCTAAAGCAACAGCTTCAGCTATTCTTAATAATTCAAGTTTATCTGCTCTTCTATTTAACATTTTTTTGTTTTCTCCAAAAAAAAATGGGCCGAGGCCCATTTTGAAATTTCAACAATGTGAGGTGAATATAGGTATTTTTTTTATATTTTCAACTTTATTTACTTATTGAAAACATCAGCTTTATCAGTTTTTTCCCATGAAAATGCACCATTTGTTTCCGGATCTCTTCCAAAGTGACCATATGCAGCTGTTTTTTCATATATTGCTCTATTTAATTCTAGCATTTCCCTGATACCTCTTGGACTTAAATCAAAATTTTCATTAATAAGTTTTTCAACATGTCTATTTTTTTCTTCATCATTATCAAAAAGATCAACATATATTGATAAAGGTTTTGAAACTCCGATTGCGTAAGCTAGTTGAATTAAACATTTATCTGCAATTTTTGAAGCTACTACATTTTTTGCTAAATACCTTGATGCATAAGCTGCTGATCTATCAACTTTAGTTGGGTCTTTTCCTGAGAATGCACCTCCTCCATGAGGTGCAGCGCCTCCATATGTATCTACAATAATTTTTCTTCCTGTTAATCCGCTGTCGGCGTCTGGACCACCAATTACAAAATTTCCTGTTGGATTTACATAAATTTCTTTTTCTTCTAATCCATTTAAAAGAATTTTTGGAATAGATCTCTCTATGTAAGGTTTAACTAATTCTCTAACTTGAGATTGATTCACATCAGCTGAATGTTGGGTAGAAATCACTACTGATTTTACATTAGCTGGCACTCCATCTTTATATTCTATAGTTATCTGACTTTTTGAATCAGGTTCAATATTTTTTAACTTTCCCGATTTTCGATCTTCAGCCATTAGTTTTAAAATTTTATGAGAGTAATGTATTGGTGCTGGCATTAAAACATCTGTTTCTCTACATGCATAACCAAACATTATTCCTTGGTCTCCTGCGCCTTCATCTTTGTTATCCGATGCATCCACTCCCATTGCTATATCGGCTGATTGAGAATGAAGATGGCTTTCTATTTTTGTAGCTTCTTTCCAAGTAAAACCTTCTTGGTCATATCCAATATCTTTAATACATTCTCTTATTTTTTGAATTAAATCATCTTTTTTAATTTCCGGCCCTCTTACTTCTCCTGCAAGCACAACTTTATTTCTTGTTGTTAATGTTTCGCATGCTACTCTTGACTGAGGTTCTACACCTAAGTATGAGTCAACTACCATATCTGATATTCTATCACAAACTTTATCTGGATGCCCCTCAGAGACCGACTCGCTTGTAAAAAGGTAATTTTTTAGATTATTCATTTTTTGATCTATTAAACAAAAAATTTAAGAAAATATATAGTAAAATAATAAAAAAATATATTTTATTTCCAAACTTAGAAAATAAGGTTATGTCTGTCTCTTTAATTTCACTTATTGATATAGTTCCCTCACTATTTATACTTATTTTATCCAAAACTTCTCCTGTAGGATCAATTATAGCTGAAATACCATTATTCGCAGATCTTAGCGTGTATTTGCCATGCTCTATGGATCTAAAAATAGTGTGAGCAAAATGCTGATGGGGTCCTATTGAGTTTCCGAACCAACCATCCTCGGAGATATTAATTATTAAATTAAAATTATATTCTCTTGATAACTTTCCGGAGTATATTATCTCATAACAAATTAATGGTAATATTTTAATATTAATATTTTTTCCAAAATCAAATATTTTTCTTTCCTTGCTAGCAGAATAAGATTGATAATTATTAGTTAAACTTTTTAAGCCTAATTTTGACAGAATTTTTTCTAAAGGAAGAAACTCACCAAAAGGAACTAATTTATTTTTATAATAACTATATAAAATACTAGCTTTGTTATCTACTATTGATAATGAATTGTAATGTCTTTTTTTGCCATCAACAATATCGTCATCATTAATTCCCAAGATAACAAATTGGTTTTTTGAAAAAGATTTCTCAAATAAATAATTATATTCCTCATTTAATTGTTTTAAATTTATATTTGGTATTACTCCTTCAGGCCAAATAAATATTGTGCTCTCATTTGGATTTGGGTCACTTAAATCAATCAGTTTATTTAAAATTTCCTCATCATCTATGATTGAATAAAATCTTTCTATTGGAATACTAGTTGATAGTATTTTTATATTCGAAGAAAGAGCCTGTTTATTTCTATCATTAAAATTTTTTATGTTGTTACTTCCATAAAAGTAAATGCATAATGATGCTGTGAAAATTAAGGCTAAACCAATTAAATCATTTTTTTTTCTATTAAGGTATAAAATTGAAGGAGCGGCAAATATGGTAATTAAAATCATATTAAATGCATAAACTCCAATTAATGAATTTATTTGTATAAAATTTATATTTTCTGAAAATGAATAAGCAAAAAGATTCCAAGGAAAGCCGGATAAAACATTCCCTCTTAAATACTCAAAAAAACTTAGAACTAAAGAAAAAATTAATATGTTTGCAAATACACTTTTGGAATTAAAAAAAAATTTATATACACTTAATGAAATAGCATAAAAAAGACTTAAAAACGCAGGGATTATAACTACTGCAATGGGAATTAAAAAGTCAAATTTTTCATCATAAGAAAGAGAGAAAGGTATCCAATATAAGTTTGATGCAAAGTAGCCAAAACCAAAAACATAACCATAAATAAAAAAGTTTTTTAAATCCTTGTTTTTATTTTTAAATAAAAAAATTAATAAAAAACTAAATGTAAAAAAGTTTATAAACCAATAATTATAGGGGGGCAAACTAAATGAAGTTATTACACCCAAAAGTAGAACATATAAGTTCTCAAAATAAATTTTATTTTTTTTTAAATTCAAATTAACCTTTGACTTTTTGAAATATATTATTTTCAATAGAATTCATTATTTTATAGTCCTTATCTAATTTATGATCAAAGCTTAGAAGATGTAAAAATCCATGAATAAATATTTTTATAAATCCATCTTTATAATCATTTTTATTTTGTTTTGAGAATTCTTCATAACTTATTACTATATCTCCCAAATAAAATTTTTTACTTTTTAAATTTTTTCTTAATCTTTTTTTATCAAAAAAAGGGAACGAAAGTATATCGGTTGGTTTATTTTTTTTTCTAAATTTCTTATTTAATAATTTTATTTTATTATTACTTGTTAATAGTATTGAAATATATACTTTTTTATTAACAAACTTATATCTTTTAGGAAACTTTTTTAAAATATTTAAAATTAGTCTTTTAGGATTTTGAATAATTTTTTTCCAATTATTTGACTCAATAAGAACCTCAGCATCAATCATTATTTTGCTTCAGTGAGTATGCTTTAACAATTTTTGATACTAGCGGATGTCTTACAACATCTTTATGATCAAAATCTACAACTGATATTTCGTCTAAATGACCAAGAATTGTTTTTGATCTATTCAAGCCAGACATGTTTTTATTTGGCAAATCTATTTGGGAAGGATCTCCATTAATAACTATTTTTGAATTTTCACCAATTCTAGTTAAAAACATTTTTATTTGAGTATCTGTTGCATTTTGTGCTTCATCTAAAATTGCAAAGGAATTTTTTAAAGTTCTTCCTCTCATAAATGCTATAGGGGCAATTTCTATGTCGCCTACTTCAATTTTTTTTTGAATTTTTTCAAAATCTAATAAATCATACAAAGAGTCATAAAGAGGCCTAAGATACGGGTCAACTTTTTCCCTCATATCACCAGGTAGAAAACCCAGTCTTTCTCCCGCTTCAACCGCTGGCCTTGATAGAATTATTCTTTCAATTTTTTTGTCTAACAACATTGTTAATGCAACAGCAACTGCTAAAAATGTTTTTCCTGTTCCTGCAGGTCCCGATGATATTATTATATCGCTATCTCTAAGAGCTTTAACATAGTTCTTTTGTTTTTCAGATCTTGGTATTACAGATTTTTTAGGTGTCTTAATTATAAAGTTTATATTTTCTTTTGAGTTATTCTTTTCATCTATCATAAACTTATTAATAGAAGAAATTATATCTTTTTTTTCGATAGATCCATTAATAATATATTGGTCATATAAAAAACTAATCGCATTTTTAACAATTTCATTTTTTTTTTGATCATTTTTTAAAATTATTGAATTGCCCCTAGAATAAATAGAAGTTTCAGTTATCTTTTCTAATTCTTTGATATTATTATTAAACTCTCCAGCAACACCAAGCAAATCTTCGTTATTTGAAAAGATTATACTAATAGTATTATTTTCTGAATAAACAAATTTTAAATCTGATTTTATTTTTTTAGAAACAAAATTGCTCAACTTATGCAGCTTTCATTTTATTATTAATTTTTCCAAATAATGTATTTTGGTTACTATTTTCTACATTAACTTTAACTATTTTTCCAATGTCATCTTTATTACAATTAAAAATAACTGAGTTTAGATACTCATTTCTACCAAAAAATTTGTTTTGATTTTTAATTTTATTCTCTACTAGAACATAAATTTCTTTATTTTCTAAGGATTTATTATGATCGATTTGATTTTTAAATAAATAAGATTGCAATTCAATTAATCTTTCTTTGGAAATACTATTGTTTAACTCTCCCAATTTAGAAGCTTTTGTTCCTGGGCGTGGACTAAATATAAATGAGAATGAGTTTATAAATTTTATTTCTTTTACAAGTTTAATTGTTTGCTCAAAATCAAATTTTTCTTCTCCTGGATAACCTACTATAAAATCACTAGATATTTTAATTAAAGGGTTAATTTTCATTAATTTATTATAAATATCTAAATAATTTTCAACTTTGTGTTTTCTGTTCATAAGTTTTAAAACCTTATTTGAACCAGATTGAATTGGGAGATGGATAAAAGGCATCAATTTCTTATTTGATGAATAACAATCAATTAAATCATCAGTCATATCCACAGGATGAGATGTTGTATACCTAATTCTTTTTAATTCAGAGTATTTCTCTAGTTCATTTAATAAATTTGAAATTTTATATTCAATGTTTTTTTCTTTAAAACTATAAGCATTAACGTTTTGACCTAACAATGTAATTTCTTTGACTCCATTTTTAATTAAATCTTCAGCCTCATTAATAATTGTTTTAAATGATCTAGAACACTCTGGTCCTCTTGTGTAAGGAACTACGCAAAAATGACAAAATTTATCACATCCTTCTTGAATAGTTAAAAAAGCTGATACTTTGCTATCTGAATTTTTTGTTTTTTCGAATAAATCAAATTTAGCAATTGTATCGAATTCTGTCTCATCTTCTTTCTTATTTTTTTGAATGTTATTTAAAATGTTATTTATCTTATGATAAGATTGAGGTCCTATAACAACATCAATATACGGCTCTCTTTTTAACATTTCTTTATTTTCTGCTTGAGCAACACATCCGGCTATTATCATTATTGGTTTATTTTTATTTGAATATATTTTCTTTATTCTTCCAACTTCATGAAACACTTTTTCATTTGCTTTATCTCTGATATGGCAGGTATTTATGATATAACAATCTGCATTTTTTTGATCATCTGATTTTTCGTACCCAATACCTTTGACTATATCAAATATACGATTACTATCATACTCGTTCATTTGACAGCCGAAAGTTTTGATATAAATTTTTTTATTCACTTATTTTTTTTAATTCCATAAAGTTCCAGTTTATGATCCGCTAATTCATATCCATATTTTTCTGCAACTTTTTTTTGAAGTTTTTCAATTTCATCATCTACAAATTCGATAATTTCTCCTGTTTTTATATCAATTAAATGATCATGATGACTTTCGCTTAATTCCTCATAACGAGCTTTTCCACCCTTAAAATCATGCTTGGTAACTATGCCAGATTCTTCGAAAAGTTTAACTGTTCTATAAACTGTAGCAATACTTATTTTTGAATCGATTTTTGAAACACGATTATATAGCTCATCCACATCAGGATGGTCATTTGCTTCTGACATAACTTTTGCAATAATTTTTCTTTGCTCGGTAAGTTTCACGCCTCTTTCAATACATTTTTGTTCTATAGTTTCATTCATAATTAATAATTAATTTAAATATTTTGGTTGAATAAAATTTTTTGTCAACCTTCCTTCTTTTAATAATTCCATCAAAATATCATAATTATTATTAATAATCTGTGTTGAATAATAACCATATATATTAATATTCTTTGAAATCTTTAATGCTTTAACGATGCTTATTGCCGATCTGATGCTAGTATATTTTCCCGGTCCTTGATTTATAAATATATTATCAATTTTCGATAAATTAATATTATTTTGATCAAGAAAATTGAAAATTATTTTTACCAATTCATCAAAGTTTTCTCTACAGTTATCATGGTTATTAATATATTCTTTATTTTCAGATATGATTTTTAAGAAAATTTTCTCACTTGCGGTATCAATAATTAAATTTGTCATAGTATCATATTTATTATGTGGAATATCATATTCACAAGAAGCTTATAATAAATTTTTTGATAATGAAAAAGGTATTGTTTCTGTAATGTATCATAGATTTAATGAGAAAAAATACCCATCAACAAATATTCAAATGGATATTTTTGAACAACATATAGATAACATTAAATCTTCTGGGTATAAATTTTTAAATCCTAAATTACTTCCTGAAATTTTTTTTCAAGAAAAACTAGAAAAAAAATTTTTATTAACTATAGATGATGGTTACTATTCATTCTATGAACATGCCTGGCCATATCTTAAAAAAAATAAAATTCCTTTTATGATTTTTATATCAACAGAAGTTATTGGCAAAAAAGGTTATATGACTTGGAAAGAAATTAAGGAAATTGAAGAATATGATTTTGTTACAATTGGAAATCATTCCCATTCACACGATTACTTAATTAATTATAGTTTTGATGAATTTCAAAAAGATATAGAAAAATCAATTGAAATATTTGAGACTAACCTTGGATACAATCCAATATTTTTTTCTTACCCATTTGGCGAATGGGATTCAAATCAAAAAAAATTTATAAGTAAATTTTTTGAATTTGCATTCGGCCAACATTCAGGCGTAATTGATTTAAATAAAGATAGATATGAATTACCAAGATTCCCAATAAACGAAAAATATGGAGATTTAGAAAGATTTAAATTTTTAGTTGAACTTTTACCTTTCCAATACAAGAAAATTTATCCGGATGAAAAGATGATAGAAAATAATAATCCTCCAAAAATGGAAGTAGAATTTTTTAAAGAACAAAAAGTTACTAATATAAATTGCTTTTCAAACGAAGGTAAAGGATGGGATAATTCAAAATTTGAAATAGAAAATAATATTTTAAAAATTAATTTTAGAGATAAATTTTATACCCGAAGAGGTAGAGTTAATTGTTCGATTAAAGATGAAGAAGGATGGAGGTGGTTTGGGGTTCAATTTATCTTGAAAAATATAAAAGAAAACTAAATTAAATTCTTTACAGCTTCACTGCTTGGTAAAATTTTAACATCATCAAAATCGGTTAAAGAATTTTGTTGAATAATTTTTTTTAAAACTACCGTATATTCTTTCCCGGTTTCTGCGTAATTATCCAAGTAGTCAACTAATTCAAGACTATTTAATTTGCCTTCGTTATCTCTTTGAATTGCTCTTACATATCTCATTTTTCTGTAAGATTTGTGTGTATTTAAATTTCTCGCATAAGCTCTCACTGATGACTTTAATACATTAAACATCATTACTTTATGAGTTGTACCTGCATCTGCTGCTGCTGGTTTTATTCCTTTATCTGTATATGTCCACTGTCCAAATAAAGCATTACCTTCAAGAGCAAACCTTGATGTTCCCCATCCTGTTTCTTTTGCTGCTTGCGCAATGGCCATTGAGGGAGGAATTATATCCATTCTTTTTTTTAAAGTTGGTATATTTTTTTTAGAAATTCCATATTGTTTAAATTTTTTATTTAGCCATTCATTGTCTGATTTTGAGTTGTTACTTTTGTTCAAAATAGCGAAAAGTTTTTTCCTATCTAAAAGTATCTTGTTATTTTCCTCGAGTATAAGTGGCAAAACTATTTGAATAAATAATTCTTTCCTTTTCTTAACATTTTGAATTTCTTTTAACTCATATGGAAGTTTTCCAATCTCTACCGGTTTAGCAATTTTGTTTATTCTAACATCTTTTAAAATATAATCAGTGTCTTCAAAAAGCTGATATAATACTGAAGCTTGTAGTCTAACGCCTTTTTCTAAATCATCTTCCTCTATAACTTCGCCATAAAGTTCTTGGTAAACCAAATCTTGATCTGTAGTACTATCGTTTTCTTTGTTTAATTCATTTTCATCTAATAATGTTCCCTCTAATACTTGGGTTAATTTTTTATTTGATGAATTTTCTATTTCTAAATTAGGCTGTAATGCTTTGTGAATAAATTTGTATGAGGTTGGCAATAAATAAAAAAATGAAATAATTAGTAAAGATGATATACAAACTTTGTATATATTTTGTAAACTAGCTTGTTTTTTTACAACTGATCTTCTGGATAACAAAAAACCTTTTTTCAAAAGAATTTTTCTTAAAGATTTAATATCCATTCCTATTATTTTAACATTTTTTATCATAATAATTAATTACTAAACCGGAATAACTTCGGTAATCTCTGGAATATAGTGTTTAAGGATATTTTCAACACCTCGTTTTAGCGTCATAGTTGAACTTGGACAACCTGAGCAGCTTCCTTGCATTTCAACTTTCACCTTTCCGTCTTTGTATTCTTTAAATTTTATATCACCACCATCCCGTGCAACAGCGGGTCTTATTTTTGTGTCTAAAATTTTAATAATTTTTTTTTCTATTTCATCTAAGTTGATATCTTCATTTTGTGATGTTGAACTTTTATAAACATATTTATTTCCTTCAGAATAAAATTCATTAATAAATGCAATAATGATATGTTTAATTTCTTCCCATTCTTTTTTTTCATCTTTTTTTACTGATAAAAAATCTTCTGAAAGAAATATTCCAACTACACCGTTTATTGACAAAATATTTCTAACAAGTTCATTTGAAGTTTCATCCTTTTTATTAAACTCAACTGGTCCAGATAATGAAACTTTTTCACCTGGTAAAAATTTAAGTGAGTTAGGGTTCGGTGTATTTAAAGTTTGCACAAACATAGCTTGTATATAGATAGAAAATAATTTTTTTAAAGATTTAATTGTTATTAAAAACCAATGATTTTTTTAATATTTCTTATTTTTTTAGATGCAATTTCGTTAGCTTTTTGTGCACCTTCATTCAAAACATCATCTATAAATTTTTTATCTTTTAGTAATTTATTTATTTCAGAAGATATAGGTGAAATCTTATCTACAACTAGATTTGCTAATTTTTCCTTAAACTCTGAAAAATTTTTTCCTGAAAATTCATTAATAGTTTTAATTAATGATTGATCACTTAAACTAGAATATATGCCTAACAAATTTTCTGCTTCCGGACGAACAACAAGTTGATTTATATTTTCTGGTAGTGGTTGTGTATCTGTTTTAGCTTTTTTAATTTTATTAAAAATTTCATCTTTGCTGTCATTTAAATTTATTCTACTTAACTCGGAAGGATCTGATTTACTCATTTTATTATTTCCATCTTTTAAACTCATTATTCTTGCAAAATTTTTTTGAATCAAAGGTTCTGGCGCAATTAAAAAATTCGTTGAATTAAAATCTAAATTAAATTTATTTGCTATATCTCTTGAAAGTTCTAAATGTTGTTTTTGGTCCTCACCTACTGGAACGTGGGTTGCATCATAAAGAAGTATGTCGGCAGCCATTAAGATGGGATAAATATATAAACCTACGCTTGCTTTTTCCTTATCTTTACCTGCTTTTTCTTTAAATTGCGTCATTCTATTTAACCAACCCATTCTTGCTATACAGCTTAGTATCCAAGATCCCTCGGAATGAGCTGGAACTAAAGATTGATTGAAAATTATGCTTTTTTTGTAATCAAGTCCACTAGCAATAAAAGCAGCAGTGGTTTCTCTAATATTTTTTTTTAACTCTTCTGGATTTTGTTTAACAGTAATTGCGTGAAGATCTACAACGCAATAAATACAAAAATTATTTTTATCATTTTGCAAATTAACAAAATTTTTAATAGCACCAATGTAATTACCTAAATGAAGATTTCCTGTTGGCTGAACTCCAGAAAAAATTTTTTTTCTCATATATTTAATACTTTAGTTTAATATCAGAATATTTAAAAGTTTTTGTTAATAAAGACATCAAAATATAAATCAAAATAGTAAAAACAACTAATAAAATTACAGTAAATAATTTCAATTCACTATTATAAGCTAAATATTTTTCAAAAAAATTTATGAACATATAAAATGAATATATAGAGATACTTGATATTAAAATTATCTTTAAATTTGAAATATTTAAAATATTTTTTAATTTAAAATAATCATTTTCTGATAATTTTAAAAATAATAAAAAAGCGTTTATCCAAGAAGATATACTTGTTGCAATTGGTATAATAATAAATCCAACTTTATCAAAATAGAAAATGCTTATAGAAATATTTATTAAAACTGAAATTAGTGAATAATAAAAAGGAGATTTTGTATTATCTCTAGCAAATAAAAAAGTTGAAAAAACTTTTATAATCGCAAATGCTGGTAATCCTAAAGAAAAATAGAATAGTGCTTTTGCAGAATTTTTAACACTAATAATATCGAAAGCGCCGTAGCCAAATAAAGCAGATGTAATTTGTTCAGATCCCACTATTAACGCCATGGAAGCGGGCAAACTTAAAAATAGACATAGCTCAAAAGATTTATTCTGAATAAAATTAATTTTTTTATTGTTGTTAGTTTTAATATATCTACTTAAGTTTGGTAAAATAACTGTTCCAATTGCAATACCTGCTATAGCAAGATTTATTTGATATATTCTGTCAGCATAATAAAGATATGAAACAGCGCTTGCTTGAAATGATGCGATAATTGTCCCAACAAGAATATTTATCTGAGTAACTCCGGAAGAAAAAATGCCAGGTAAAAATTTATTAAAAAAAACTTTTATTTTTTTTGTAATTTTTAATCTTAATTTTAAATCTGGAGAAAAATATTTTTTAGCAAAAAAATAAACAAAAATAAGTTGTATTAAACCTGCAATTGATACACCGTATGATAAATATATTACAAGATTATCATCTGAATTTTTTTCTAATAAAATAATCAAAATCAAAATTATATTTAAAATTATTGAGGCAGCTGCTGCTACACCAAACTTATTATGAGAATTTAAAATTGCAGAAAAGAAGGAGGCTAGGCTAATAAAAAGTAAAAAAGGAAATGTTATTCGTGTTAATAAAGTTGTTAATTCTAGTTTACTTTGATCTTCATAAAAACCTGGAGCAATTAAAAAAATAAAACCAGGCATAAGAATTTCAACAACTATTACTAAGATTAACAATCCTAAGATTAAAAAATTAAAAATATCATTTGCAAAATTTTTGGCTTTAATTTTTCCTCTTGTTAATTCTGATGAATAACTTGGTACAAATGCAGCATTAAAAGATCCTTCTGCAAAGAGTCTTCTAAAAGTATTTGGCAGCCTAAAAGCTACAAAAAAAGCATCTGCGATTGGTCCCGATCCTAAGTAAATTGCAATTAAAACATCTCTTAAATAACCAAGAACCCTACTGATTATAACAAAGATACTAAATGTACCTGTTGACTTAATTAAGTTCATAAATCATATTAGTCTTAATATAATATAGCTCTATTTGTATATCTAATTAAATCAAATGAAAAAAAATAAAATTGAACATTATTCAGATAAAGAAGCATTAGAATTTCATAATTCAAATAAATCTGGCAAGATTGAGATAATTTCCTCAAAACCAATGACAACTAAAAGAGATCTTGCTTTAGCATATTCGCCAGGAGTTGCGGCGCCCGTTAAAGCAATTTCAAAAAATCCTGATCTTGCTTACGATTATACTACTAAAGGAAATCTTGTGGCAGTTATAAGCAATGGTTCTGCTATTCTAGGACTTGGTAATCTTGGTGCAATAGCCTCAAAGCCAGTAATGGAAGGTAAGGCAGTTTTATTTAAAAGATTTGCCGATATTGATTCTATTGATCTTGAAATAGACTCCAACAATCCGGAAGAAATAATTAACTCAATAAAAAATTTTTCAAAAAGTTTTGGTGGAATTAATTTAGAAGATATAGCGGCCCCAGAATGTTTTATAATTGAAAAAAAACTAAAAGAAATTTTGGATATCCCTGTATTTCATGATGATCAACATGGAACAGCTATAATAACAACTGCAGCTTTAATTAATGCAGTACACATAACCAAAAGAGATATTAAAAAAATAAAAATTGTAATTAATGGTGCTGGAGCTTCAGCGATGGCATGTGCAAGTCTTTTTAGAAAAAAAGGTGTACCTCAAAAAAATATTACAATGTTAGATAGAAAAGGAATTATTTATAAAGGAAGAGAAAATTTGAATGAGTGGAAGTCTTCACACGCAATAGAAACTAAAGCTCGAACACTAGATGAGGCGATTAAAAATGCAGATGTTTTTCTTGGGTTATCCAAAGCTGGAACGCTAAAAAAAAATATGGTTAAAAAAATGGCAAAAAATCCAATAATTTTTGCTTGCGCAAATCCAGACCCTGAAATTACTCCTGAAGAGATTGAAGAAGTTAGAAATGATGCAATAATAGCAACTGGAAGATCTGATTATCCAAATCAGGTAAACAACTTAATAGGTTTTCCTTACATTTTTAGAGGCGCTCTTGATGTTAGAGCAAAAACAATTAATGAAGAAATGAAGATAGCTGCATCAAATGCTATAGCTTCACTAGCAAGAGAAAGGGTTCCGGATGAAGTAGTTGCTGCAATGGGAGGTGAGAGACCAAAATATGGTAAAGATTATATAATACCATCTACATTTGATCCAAGATTAATTAGTGTTATTCCAGTAGCAGTTGCTAAGGCTGCAATTAAAAGTGGTGCCGCAAGAAAAAAAATTGAAAATTTTGAAATCTACTCTGAACAATTAAAACAAAGATTAGATCCTTCGTTAACTATAATGCAAGGAATTAACTCACAAATTAAAAAAACACAGAAAAGAGTGGTTTTTGTTGATGGAGAAGATGAAAATACTCTTAAAGCAGCTATTGCTTTTAAAAATAGTGGACTAGGTATTCCAATAATTGTTGCCAAAGAAAAAGTTGTTAAACAGAGATTAAAAGAGATTGGTTATAGTGAAAATTTTAATATTGAAATAATTAATTCTACAACAAAAGAGAAGAGAGAGAAATACGTTAAGCATATATTTAAAAAATTACATAGAGATCAAGGACTTCTTGAAAGAGACTGTGATAGAATGATCAGAAACGATAGAGTTATTTGGGGAGCTTGCATGGTTTCATGCAGGGATGCTGACGCCATGGTTACTGGAAATACAAGAAGATATTCTCAATCACTTCAAAAAATAAAAAGAGTTGTTGATTCTAGACCAGGTGAAATTATGTTTGGTTTAAATATGGTGGTAAATAAAGGAAGAACAGTTTTCATTGCTGATACTACTGTTCACGAATATCCTTCTTCAACTCAATTAGCTGAAATTGCAATATCTTGTGCAAGAGTAGTTAGACTTTTTGGTTTTGATCCAAAAATTGCTTTTTTATCTCACTCAACTTTTGGACAACCAATTACTAGTAGAACTAAACATATTAGAGATGCTGTGAATATATTAAAAAATAAAAATGTAAATTTTAAATTTGATGGAGATATGCAGCCTGATGTTGCTCTTGATGAAGCATACAAAGAACTTTATCCTTTTTCAGAAATAGTAGGTAATGCAAATATTTTAATTATGCCAGGCCAACATAGTGCTGCAATAACATATAAGACAATGAAAACATTGGGTGGGGCTAAGGTTATTGGCCCTTTGCTTGTTGGCTTAGGACAGGCTATAGAAATTGCTCCATTAAGATCATCTACTTCAGATATTTTAAATTTAGCATCCGTTGCTGCTTATTCAGCTGGAGTTATAAACTATAATAAAAAAAATTAATTTTTTTGAATTCTTAAATTTTCAACTAGTAAAATACTTGCAATTACATCTTCGACGTCTAAAATTTGCTTAGCTTCGTCGATTACTATATCTCTTTCTTCGGTTGTCTCGGCTATTCCATAAACGTAAATTTTATTTTTATATGTATCGATGTTGTAATTAACTGCCTTTGTTTTTTTGTTAAATATCAAGGCAGATCTTAGCTGCGATGTTATAAGTATATCTTTTGCGGATTGTTTAAAATTAAATTTATCTTTTATTTTTAAGTCGTTTTTGACAGATCTTGCTCCTTTAATTTCCCATGCCATTTTGGTAATATTTAACTTTTCTTCAACTGTATCAACTTTACCTGTAATAAAAATTCTTCCATCAATTACCTTTGTTTTTACACTAAAAAAATAATTCTTATTTACTGTCAAAAGTTTTGCATCTAAACTTTTATCCATAATTGAATCATCAATTTGAGTTCCAAGAGTTCGTGGATCCATCGCTATAGTAACGCCAGTTCCAAATATTCCAGTAGAAGACGTACCTATACAAGATGTTAAAAAAATAAGAACAATTAAAGTTGTTAAAAAATTATTTTTCATTCTTGATTTGAAGACAATAATTGTAAATTTTCGATTTTGAAATATTTTTTTCTTCTGAAATTATGCCAACTATATCTTTTATACTTTTATTTAAAATTAATTTTTTAATTTTTTTTTTGTCTGATTCGTTTAAAGTTTCTATTACTTTATCATTATTTTTTTCTGAAATGATGACCGTTACTTCGCCTTTTGGTTTAAATTGAAAATTATCAATTTCGGATACCTTGCCTCTATAAAAACTTTCATGAATTTTTGTAATTTCTCTACAAATTAAAATTTCTCTTTCTGAAAAAAATTCTTTTAACATTTCAAATTGTTTGTTTAATTTCTGAGCTGATATAAAAAAAACTATTGAACACTTTAAATTTTTAAACATTTCAAGCTCTTTTCTAATTGAATTGACCTTATCTGATAAAAATCCATGAAAATAAAATTTATCTGAAAAGTTTGAGATTGACATTGAGGCAGTTACGGCGGAAGGACCTGGAATTGGTACAATTGAGATATTTTCTTCAATACATCGATTTATTAATAATCTTCCAGGATCAGAAATGGCTGGTGTTCCTGCATCAGAAATTAGAGATACAATCTGTCCCTCATTTATAATATCTACAATTTTTCCTAAATTTTTTTTTTCATTAAATTTGTAGTTTGAAATTAAGTTTGTCTGAATCTCGTAATGAAATAATAATTTTTTAGAAACTCTTGTATCTTCACATAATATAACATTAGATTTTTTTAATACATCTAGCGCTCTTAAAGTTATGTCTCTAAGATTACCTATTGGAGTGGATACTATATATAAACCACTTTTAATCTTATTTTTGTCTTCTTTAAGTGTCATATCGTAGGCTATAATATTTATAGCAAAATGAAATATCTAATTAAATTTTTTACATTACTATTATTTATAATATTTTTTGCTTCTAATGCATCTGCAAATAATAAAATCAAAATTGGACTGGTAGTACCTTTGTCAGGCGAAAATAAAGATATTGGTGAAAGTATCTTAAAATCTGTCAGACTTGCTGTAAATGATATTGATGATAATAAAATTCTTATCGTGCCAAAAGATAATCAAAGTAATCCGAATCAAACTTTAAAGGTTTCAAAAGAATTATATGATGAAGGTATAAAAATTATAATTGGGCCAATATTTAAGAAAAATACTCTTAAATTAGATAAATTAAATAAAGATTTAATCTTCTTATCTTTTACAAATAAAATTGGTAATACAAAAAAAAATATTATAAGTGCAGGCGTCAATTCTGTTTCACAGTTTAATGCTATAAAAAAATTTCAGTCATTAAATAAAATAGAAAGAAGCTATTTGTTTGCACCTAATAACAATATTCTCGAAGAAATAAAAATTGGAGTAAAAAAATCTAAAATTAAATTAAAGGATAAATTTTTTTATGATCAGAATCCAACTAAGATTACAAAACAAATTGAAGATGAAACAAGGTATAGAATAAGAAAACAAAATTTATTAAATGAAATTAAGAGAGTTAAAAACTCTGATGAAATAAATAAGGAAAAAAAAATAGCTCACTTAGAAACTCTTGATACAATGGGTGGGATTAATTTTGACTCTATTATTATAGCTGATTTTGAAGAAACTTTAAAAAGTGTCGCTACATCTTTAATTTATACAGATATACCACCAACTAGAGTAACTTACATAACGTTAAATCAATGGTTTGATAAAAGCTTATTAAACGAAAGCATGATACAGCCTATTTTTTTTCCATCAGTGAACTATAAAAATTACATGAATTATTTGAATAAGTATAAAAAAAATTATCTGAGTAATTCAAATCAAATAGCTTTTTTAAGTTATGATTTAATAGGTTTAGTTTATTATTTGCTCTATAAAAACAATTTCGTCGTAGATAATAATATTTTTTATAAAAAAAATACTTTTAAAGGTAAAATAGGCATATTTGAAATAGACAAAAATATAATTACACATCAATTAAATTTTTATGTAATTGAAAATAAAAATATTAGAAAAATTTTTTAATTTTTTTAAATGCTTTATATCTATGATCTATTTTAAATTTTTTTGAAAATAACATTTCTCCAAAAGTTTTTTTATAGCCTTTGGGTATAAATATCGGATCATATCCAAAACCATTACTACCTTTTGATTTTTTAGATATTATACCTTCCACTATCCCCTGAGATTGATAAAATTTTTTATCTGGCCAATAAATAGTTAAGGCACAAATGAATCTACATTTAACTTTTTTTTTCCAATTTACTTCTTTTTTATCTAATTCTTTATAAACTTTTTTTATAGCTGATTTAAAATTTGATTTCTTGCCGGCCCACCTAGCTGAATATATGCCTGGTAACTTTCCTAAAATATCTATTTCTAGACCTGAGTCGTCTGCAAGACAAACTGCTTTGGTTTTTCTTGAAAAGTACTTAGCTTTAATTAATGAATTTTCTAAAAATGAAGAGCCAGTTTCTTTTGGATTCCTTATATTAAGGTTTTTTGATGTATCCAAGATAACGTGTTTAGATAATAAGTTCTTAATTTCTCTTACTTTTCCTTGATTATTTGTGCCTAAAATCAATTTTTTAATTTTTTTATTATACATCTGGAAATTGTGAATTTTCTTACCATATAACGATTATGGAAAAAGAAAAGATAGAAGATCAGATAAATTCTCATACTGAAGATGGTCCTCCAAAAACTGAAGATGGTCCTCCAAAAGAAGATAAAATCGAAACAGAATTAGAAACTAAGCAGGAAAATAAAGAAGAGCCAACACCAGAAGCCAAAATAGCTGAATTGGAAGAAAAACTTATTAGACAATATGCTGAAATGGAAAATCAAAGAAGAAGATATATGAAAGAGAGAGATGATGCATTTGAGTATGGTGGGTTTTCTTTTGCTAAAGAAACATTAAATTTAATTGATAACCTGGAAAGATCAAAAACAACTATAGAAAAAGATGAAAGTATTAAAAATTCAGAGGCTCTTAAAAAAATAATTAATCACCTGAACATTATTTACAAAGATATGATGTCTATATTAAAAAAAAATAATATCCACCCAATAGAGTCTATAGGGAAAAAACTTGATCCAAATTTACATCAGGCAATGATGGAAATTGAGGATGAAGATAAAGATAATGGAGTAATTATACAAGAAATTCAAAAAGGATTTATGATGAAGAATAGGCTTTTGAGACCATCTTTAGTAGCTGTTGCTAAGAAAGTTGGTAAAAAAAAGCAAAATTTAAGCGAAAATAAGGAAAAAAATGTCTAAAAAAAGTGAGTAAATCACTTGTAGATAGAGAAATTGAACATATATGAAAGAGAGAAAAAAATATGAGTAAAGTAATTGGAATAGATCTTGGAACAACAAATTCTTGCGTAGCCATTATGGAGGGCGCACAGGCGAAAGTATTAGAGAATGCTGAAGGGGCAAGAACAACTCCATCAGTTGTTGCATTTACAGATGAGGATGAAAAGTTAGTTGGACAATCTGCAAAAAGACAGGCTGTAACTAATCCTGAAAATACAATTTTTGCTGTCAAGAGATTGGTCGGTAGAAACTTTGAAGACCCAACTGTCAAAAAAGATATTGAGACTGCTCCATTTAAAATAATTAAATCAGACAACAATGATGCATGGATAGAATCAAAAGGTAAAAAATATTCACCTTCTCAAATTTCAGCTTTTGTACTTCAAAAAATGAAAGAGACTGCAGAGAAATATTTAGGTCAAGAAGTAAGCAAAGCAGTTATTACGGTACCTGCTTATTTCAATGATGCACAAAGACAAGCAACTAAAGATGCTGGTAAAATTGCTGGACTTGAAGTTTTGAGAATTATTAACGAACCAACTGCTGCTTCACTAGCGTATGGTTTGGATAAGAAAACAAATAAAAAAATTGCTGTTTATGACTTAGGTGGAGGAACTTTTGATGTTTCAATACTAGAATTAGGAGATGGCGTATTTGAAGTTAAATCTACTAATGGAGATACTTTTTTAGGCGGAGAAGATTTTGATAATACAATTGTAAATTATTTATTAAGTGAATTTAAAAAAGAAAATGGTATTGATTTAAAATCTGATAAACTTGCTTTACAAAGACTTAAGGAAGCTGCCGAGAAAGCAAAGATAGAACTTTCATCAACAACTCAGACTGAAATAAATCTACCTTTCATTACAGCTGACAAAACTGGACCAAAACATATAAACTTGAAAATGACTAGAGCTAAACTAGAAGCTTTAGTAGAAGATTTAATTTTAAAAACTTTGCCACCATGCAAAACTGCATTGAAAGATGCTGGTTTATCTGCAAGTGAAATTCATGAAGTAATATTAGTTGGTGGTATGACTAGAATGCCAAAAGTAATTGAAGAAGTTAAAAATTTCTTTGGCAAAGATCCAAATAAATCAGTAAACCCTGATGAAGTTGTTGCGATGGGTGCAGCAATTCAAGCAGGTGTTTTACAAGGAGATGTTAAGGATGTACTTCTCTTAGATGTAACACCTCTCTCTCTTGGTATTGAAACTTTAGGTGGAGTATCAACAAAATTAATAGATAAAAATACAACAATACCAACTAAGAAAAGCCAAGTATTTTCAACCGCAGAAGATAATCAACCTGCTGTACAAATAAGAGTGCTTCAAGGTGAAAGAGAAATGGCTGCAGATAATAAATTATTAGGTAATTTTGAACTTGTTGGAATAGCACCATCTCCGAGAGGAGTTCCTCAGATTGAAGTTACATTTGATATTGATGCAAATGGAATTGTTAATGTTTCTGCTAAAGATAAAGGAACTGGAAAAGAACAAAAAATACAAATTCAAGCATCTGGTGGATTAAGCGATGAAGAAATAAATAAAATGGTCAAGGAAGCTGAATCTAATAAAGAAACAGATAAGAAAAAAAGAGAAGCTGTAGATGCAAGAAATCAAGCAGACACTCTTCTTCATTCAACTGAAAAGAATCTTAAAGAACATGGATCTAAGGTTTCAGATGCTGATAAAAAAGCAATTGAAGATGCATCTGCCAACTTAAGAAATGCTTTAAAAGGAACTGATGTAGAAGAAATTAAGAAAAAAACGCAAGACCTTGTTCAGGCATCAATGAAACTAGGTGAGGCAATTTATAAATCCCAACAAAGTGCCAAACCTGAAGACAAGAATAATTCAAACAAAGAGGAAAAAAAAGACGATAATGTTGTTGATGCTGATTTTGAAGAAGTAAAAGACGAAAATAAAGAAAAGAGCGCTTAAAACAAAACAACTATTTGTCTATAATTAAGTTATGGCAAAAAGAGACTATTATGACGTTTTAGGTATCAATAAATCAGCCACCGCAGATCAAATTAAATCAGCTTATAGAAAACTTGCTATAAAATATCATCCAGACAAAAATCCTGACGATAAAACTGCTGAAGATAAGTTTAAAGAAGCATCTGAGGCTTATCATATTTTATCCAATCCTGAGAGAAAACAAAATTATGATAGTTTTGGCCATGCCGCCTTTGAAAATGCTGGTGGTGGAAGGGGTGGATTTTCTGATTTCGATTTTTCAAGTCACTTTTCAGATATTTTTGAAGATTTTTTCGGAGAAGGATTTGGTGGAGAGCGTAGAAGAAAAAGGAAATCAAATTATAGAGGTTCTGACTTAAGATATGATTTGTCAATTACTTTAGAAGAGGCTTATGAAGGAAAAAAACAATACATTAAATTCTCAACTTCAGAAAAATGCAATACATGTAGTGGAAGTGGATCAAAGCCTGGTCATGATACTGGGTCATGTTCAATGTGTGGTGGAAGAGGCCAAGTGAGATCTAGTCAGGGTTTCTTCACAGTTCAACAAACATGCGTACAATGTGGTGGTGCCGGTGAAGAAATCACTCATCCTTGTACAAGTTGTGGTGGACAAGGAAAAAAACAAGCAAGTAAAAGATTATCCGTGACTATTCCTAAAGGTGTAGATGATGGAACTAGAATTAGGTTATCTGGAAAAGGTGAAGCAGGTTCTAGAGGTGCAGGCAGCGGTGATTTATATTTATTTATAAATGTTTATTCACACGAACTTTTTAAACGTTCAGATGAAAATCTTTTTTTTGAATTTCCAATATCAATTGCAGATGCGACTCTTGGTACATCTATTGAGATTCCAACAATTGACGGAAGTAAAGCTAAAATCAAAATTCCAGCTGGTACACAATCAGGAAAGCAATTTAGACTTAAAGATAAAGGCATGCCTTTGATAAGAGGAAGCGGTTATGGAGATCTTTATGTTCAAGTTAAAACTGAGGTACCAATAAATCTAAATAGTGAACAGAAAAAATTATTAGAAAAATTCAGAGAATTAGATAGTGAAAAATCAAATCCAAGTATTAAAAAGTTTTTTGGAAAGGCAAAAGATTTTTGGAAAAGATAAATTTTAATTATTCTTTATATATTAAATATTACGAAGTTAGTTTATATTATCTTGTATGATTATATGGATAGCATCATACCCAAAGAGTGGAAATACATGGGTAAGATCTTTTCTTGCATCTTACTATTTTTCAAAAAATGGAATATTCAGTGTTGAAGATTTATATAAAATTGAAGATTACCCTAATCAACAGTTTTTTCCTGGAAAAAACATAAAGAAGTGGGAAATATATAAACATTGGAACGAATCCCAAGAAAGAATAAAAAAAAATAACAAAATAAAATTTTTAAAGACACATAATTCTCTTATCAATATACATGGTAAAGATTTCACTCAGCCAAAATATACGCTTGGTATAATTTATGTAATAAGGGATCCGAGAAATATAATAACATCTGTTAAAAATCATAATAGTTTTAAAACCTATGAAGAGGCATATGAATTCATGAAAAAAGATAACACAACTATATGGGGGTTTGATCATAATTACTCAAAAACAAATGTGATTAATTCTTGGAGAATTAATTATCAGTCATGGACAAGAAAAGACAAATATAAAAAAATAATTGTAAAATACGAAGATATGTTAAATAAACCGGAGGAAACTTTTTACGGAGTGGTAAAATTTTTAAATAATATATGTTCTTTCAATAAAGAAATTGATAAAGATAAAATTAACAATGCAATTAAAACAACTAGTTTTGATAATTTAAAAAAAATCGAAGAACGAGGAGAATTTAAAGAAACAGTGCATAATCTTAAAACAAAAGAAAAGAAAAAATTTTTCTACAAAGGTGCTGAGAATGATTGGAAAAAAATTTTAGATAAGAAACTAGCAGAAGACATGACTGAATATTACAAAGATGATTTAAAATTTCTCGGATATTATGAAAAAAATTAAAATTTGTATTACCGGCTGCAAAGGTAGAATGGGACAACAGCTTATTAAATCTGTAAAACCTGATAAAAATTTTAAAATTGTAGCTCTTACAGAAAATAGAATTATTAATAAAAAAATTGGTGGAATTAAACCTAGCCTAAATACTGAACAAGCTTTTAAAAAAGCAAATTTAATAATAGATTTTACAGTGCCTAAATGTACTTTCGAAGTTTTAAAAATTGCATCAAAATTAAAGAAAAGAGTTGTAATAGGAACTACAGGTTTTTCAAAAAAAGAAGAAAATTTGATCAAAAAATATGCAAGAAAAATACCAATCCTTAGAGCTGGAAATATGAGCTTAGGTATAAACTTATTGATGTATTTAACTGAAATTGCATCTAAATCACTTGGAAATAGCTTCTTAAGTAAAGTTTTTGAAGTACATCACAAACACAAAAAAGATTATCCATCGGGCACAGCTTTAATGCTTGGAAAAGGAATAGCTGTTGGAAAAAATATGGATTTTTATAAGTTAATGGGAAAAAAATATTTAAACAAAAAATCTTTTCCTTATGGAAAAAAAATTAATTTTAATTCATTAAGAAAAGGTGAAGTTGTTGGCGAACATGAAGTAACTTTTTCAAGTGGTAAAGAAATAATTACATTAAATCACGAAGCATTTGATAGAGCTCTTTATTCAGAAGGAGCATTCACAGCAGCTAAATGGTTAATAAATAAAAAACCCGGCCTTTATTCAATGAGAGACGTTTTGAATTTTAAATGAATGAAATTCAGAGATCTAAATTAATATTAAAAATTCTTAATAAAATTTACCCAAAAACTCCAATTCCTTTAAAACATAGAAATAAATTTTCTCTATTAGTTTCTGTGTTGTTATCTGCTCAAACTACCGACGTTAATGTAAATAATGTTACTAAAAATATTTATCCAAAATACAATAAGCCAGAACACTTTGTAAAATTAGGAAGAAAAAAAATTGAAAGGTTAATTAAGAGTATAGGTATTTTTAGAGTTAAAGCTAAAAGTGTTTATTTACTATCAAAACAACTTATTGAAAAATATAATGGAAAAGTTCCTGAGAATTTTGAGGATCTTGAACAACTTCCAGGTGTCGGCCATAAAACTGCAAGTGTAGTCATGGCTCAAGGATTCGGTCATCCAGCTTTCCCTGTAGATACGCATATTCACCGACTAGCACAAAGATGGGGCTTAACTAATGGCAAAAATGTTGTTCAAACAGAAAATGATCTAAAAAGATTATTTCCTAAAAAATTTTGGAATAAGCTTCACCTTCAAATAATTTATTATGGAAGAGAATATTGCAAAGCTAGAGAATGCTATGGTTTAACTTGTAAAATTTGTACTACTTGTTATCCTAATCGAAAATCACCAATCAAAACAAAAAAAGCTTAATTATGAAAATTTTAGGAATAGGAAATGCTATTGTAGATGTTATCTGTAAAGTTAATGATAATTTTATTTCTCAAAACTGTTTGACCAAAAGTACGATGAAATTAATTTTTGATGAAAATGAATTCAAAAAATTATTAACCAACCTTAAAATTGAAAAAACTGTTTCTGGTGGATCAGTAGCAAATTCAATAGTGGGCATATCTCAACTAGGGAATAAAGTAGGATTTATAGGTAAAGTGTCTGATGACGATTTTGGAAGTAAGTATGAAGAAGGATTAAAAAAAGAAAATGTAGAATATTTTTATTCTAAAAAAAAAGAAGAGTTACCAACAGGAACATGTTTAATTTTAGTTACACCCGACTCTGAAAGAACAATGTGTACATTCTTGGGAACTGCAGGAAAAATTAATGAAAACGATGTTAGTTCTGATGCAATTAAAAAAAGTGAAATAATATTTCTTGAAGGTTATCTTTGGGATGAAGGTGAGCCTAAGAAAGCATTTGATAAAGCAATTAATAATGCAAATAAGGTGGCAATGTCATTATCAGATCAGTTTTGTGTTGATAGACATAAACCTCATTTTTTAGATTTAGTAAAAAATAAATTAGATATTATATTTGCTAATGAGCAAGAAATTACATCATTGATTGATGCTAAAAACTTTGAAGAGGTAATAAACTTTTCTAAACAACTTGGAAAATTAATAGTACTTACTAGAGGAAAAAATGGAGCCATTGCAATAAAAGGTAACGATGTCGTTGAATGTGGTGTTCAAAAAAATCTTAAAATTGTTGACTTAACCGGTGCTGGAGATCTTTTTGCTGCTGGTTTTTTGCACGGTCATGTAAATAATTTATCAATTAAAGAAAGTTTAGAAAAAGGTACTGAAATGTCTTCAAAAGTAATACAGCAAATAGGAGCTAGACTTTAATTTTTTTTTCTTCTAAAGCTTCCTTTACCTTTTTTTGGTTTTATTTTTTTTTGGCTATATTTTTTTGACAAAAGATCCTTGGCAATAAAATTTCTTTTTTTCATAAAAAAAGCTTATAACCTTTAGCATTATTAATGATAAAATTGTTATCTTCAAATTTTTCGTTAATTTTTTTTCTTAGTCTATAAATATGAGTTTCAACTGTATGAGTTTCTAGGTCTGTAATATGTTTCCACACATCTTTTTGAAGATCCAAAGCAGATTTTTCTGAATTAGAATTCAATAAATAAATTATTAAATCAACTTCTTTTTCTGTTAACTTCAAGCTTATTTTATTTTTTTTTAATTTTCTTGAATTAACATCCAACGAGTAATCTTTTAATCTAACATTTGATTGTATATTAAAATTTGCTTTTGATAAGGATGTATTTATTTTTTCAATTAAAGTTTTTATTTTTAAAGGCTTATTTAATATAAGAACATTATTGAATTTATTAATTTTATTAGAACTAATTATTAAAGAATTTGGGTTTTTTTTGACAAATTCATCTAAGTTTTCTTCATTAGAATCAATGTTTAATATTGATAAATCAAGTTTTAATTCTTTTAATAAATTATATAATGAAAAATTATTATAAATTGCTATTTTTGAACCATACATAATTAAATGCTTATTAAAGTAATTAAAAAATTTATTTATATTGGTGAATTTAAACTAAAATGCTGCATAGGAAAAGGTGGAATAAAAAAAAATAAAATAGAAGGCGATAATACTACCCCCAAGGGGATATTTAGAATAGGAAACCTCTTCTACAGACATAATAAGCTACGTATCAAACACACAAATCTTCATAAAATAAAAATTACAAAGAATATGGGATGGTGTAATGACTCAAATTCAATTCATTATAATAAATTAGTTGATATCTCAAAAAAAATTAATTTTACTTATGAGAAATTACTAAGAAAAGATTATAAATATAATTTACTAATCCCAATCTTATATAATTATAATAAACCAAAGAAAAAACGGGGGAGCGCAATATTCATTCATTTAACAAAAAATTTTAGACCTACTGTTGGATGTATTGCTTTGAAACAAAAAGACTTCTTAGTAATGCTGAATATAATAAAAAAAAATTCTAAAATCCGAATTTATTAATCTCTAGCACCAAAAATTTTTGTTCCAATTCTTAAAAAAGTAGTTTTGAACTCTACCGCTTCTAAATAATTATTACTCATTCCTATGCTTAGCTCATTCATGCTTAGATTATTGTTCATATTTTTTATATTTTTAAAGTAAGTTGAAGCTTTATTGTCTAGTGGAGGTAAACACATAAGTCCAATTACATTTAAATCTAGTTTTAAACAATCATTATACAAATTTTGCACTTCTTCTAAGGGTATTCCAGATTTTTGTTCTTCTTTGCCAATATTTATTTGTAGAAAAACTTTAATTTGTTTATTCTGTTTTTTTTGCTCTTCGGCAATTTTTTGTGCTAGTTTTAGATTATCAACTGAGTGGATATAATGAAATAATTGTACAGCAAGTTTCACTTTATTACGCTGCAATTTTCCAACCATATGTAGTTTTATTTTAGTGTTATTTTGTATTTCTTCTTGCCACTTTTCAATTGCTTCTTGAACCTTATTTTCTCCAAAGTGAATATGTCCATGATCGATTAATGGTTTAATCTCATCCATAGGAAAGGTTTTGGATACAGCAATTATATTTGGGAAATATCTATTGTAGTTTAACATTTCAATTTTCTTTTTAATTTCTGTATTAATTTGTATTATGTTCTTTACAGTTTTATGCATTTTACAAAATATAAAAAATATTTTTTTATAGAGAATTTTAATCCTAAAAAATTAAAATTACTTAAAAAAGATATATCTTTAATTTGGAGAAGTAAACATAATCCAGAAAATATGGATGAAATACTAGAAACAGCTATTTTTTGTAAAAAATATCACAGAAAATTTTTCTTAGCTAATAATGTAAAACTTGCGCTTAATTTAAAACTAAATGGAGCCTATATTTCTGCTTACAATAAAGACTGTAGATTCAATAATTATATTTTCCACAAGAATTTTAAATTAATTGGTTCGGCTCATAATTTAAAAGATCTCAAATTTAAAAAAAATCAAAATATTGAGGAAATCTTTATCTCGCCAATTTTTAAAAAAAAACATAACTTCCCTTTAGGAATTCACAAATTAAACTCTTTGTTTGATAATTTCAAAGGTAAAAAAATAGCTCTGGGTGGTATAAATTCAAAAAATTTAAAACTTATAAAATTAAAAAATTTTTCAGGCTTTGCAGGAATTGAATATTTTTCCAAAAAAAAAGGGCCCTGAAAAGGGCCCTTTAAATATATTTTAAATCTTAACTAGATTTAGAAGCTAAACGTAATGCTTCCAGCAGTTGCTTCGTTGTCAACGCCCGCTGAACCGCCTACGTTAGCAGCTTTGTTAAACCCTAAACCTATTTTTACTGATCCCATTGTGTAAGATGCAGATACACCAGTGTTTTCTTCTTCACTAGCGCTTGTTCCAATTTCTACGTCTTGTCTACCAACTGAAACTGATAAGTCATCGTTTACAGCTAAAGATATACCGTAGTGAGTAGCATCTTCATCTGAAGTACCAGTTGACTCGTAGTCTACTTTAGATTTTTGGTAAGCAACAGTAATACCACCAGTTACATATTTAACATATGCAGTTTCTGCTTCTGAAACAGTACCGTCATCTTGTTGACCATAACCAACTTCCATGCCATCAATTAAATCAGCATAAGATAATGACCATCCTGTATCAGCACCACCATTTGTGTTTCCACCTGGTGTATAGCCAAGAGAAATACCAACTCCACCTACAGTGTGTTTATATCCCCATTGACCAGCTGATGACATTTTTTGGTCAGCTTGACCATAGTCTACTGCGTTTGTTGCTTGAAATACAGGTGTAAATGCATTTGGAACTTTGTTTGCAATTGTTCCAATACCACCTATACCACCTACTGAACTAGCAAATCCAATAACACCGTTTCCAGTGTCAATTTTTATGCTTTTATCGTCAATAGCATCAGATCCGTGATCATCCATTTCTAGAGATACAGATACAGTCATTCCATTATCTAATTCACCTGATGTAGAAAATGTAATACTGTCACCCATTGACCAT
>Ga0187827_10001670_pt1 | contig 32093 bp, 40 predicted proteins | sample ETNtaG_39_FD_167969 | JGI IMG/M metagenome (GOLD analysis project Ga0187827, IMG submission 167969) | Marine microbial and viral communities from oxygen minimum zone, Eastern Pacific Ocean - ETNP2014_SV_150_PacBio MetaG (Illumina Assembly) | ecosystem: Environmental > Aquatic > Marine > Hypoxic...
GGGGCTCCACCAGTTTCATTGTCATGCGTTCCGGCAACCCGCCTACATTGTGGTGTGATTTGATTGTGGCCGACGGCCCGCCGGTAAAAGAGATGGATTCGATCACATCGGGATAGAGCGTGCCCTGGGCCAGAAATTCGGCGTCCGTTTTTTTTGCTTCCTCCTCGAAGACGTTGATAAAAATGGCGCCAATAGTCTTGCGTTTTTCCTCCGGGTCGGTAATACCGGCTAGCTTTTCTAGAAATAGATCTGAGGCGTCACGGTGGACGAGAGGGATATTGTAGTGGTCCCGGAACAGGTCCACCACCTGTTCGGCTTCGCCTTTGCGAAGGAGCCCAGTATCCACGAACACGCAGGTCAGTTGGTCGCCGATAGCCTCGTGCAGCAGAACCGCAACCACGGAAGAGTCCACGCCACCGGAAAGACCGCAGACCACACGCCCATCGCCTATCTGTTGACACACCCGCTCAATAGCGCTGTGGCGGAAGGCGGCCATGGTCCATTCATCGGAACACCCAGCCACGTGATGGGTGAAATTCCGAATCAGCGCCGCACCGTGGGGCGTGTGCACCACCTCGGGATGGAACTGAACCCCGTAGAAACGGCGCTCATCATCGGCAATGGCGGCGAAGGGCGCGCCGTCGCTGACTCCCACAACACGGAATCCTTCAGGAAGCTGCCCCACGTGGTCGCCATGGCTCATCCATACCTGTGCTTTCCCGCCCTTTTTCCAAGTGCCCTCGAACAGGATGCAGTCGTCAGTCACCTTCAGCGTGGCATGACCAAACTCGCGATGCTCAGAGCTTGTCACTCCTCCGCCAAGCTGGGCGCACATGGTCTGCTGACCGTAGCAAATCCCCAAGACCGGAACCCCCAGCGTGAACACCAATTCCGGGGCGCGGGGCGTGTGTATTTCCGTTACTGAGGACGGACCGCCGGAGAGAATCACCGCCGCGGGCTTGAAAGCCGTGATCGCCTTATCATTAATGGTACAAGGATGGATTTCACAATAAACGCCGCTTTCCCGTACCCTCCGGGCGATCAGCTGGGTCACCTGTGACCCGAAATCGAGGATGAGAATACGCTCGCTCATAAAAGGACCATTCCCGTGGTCATGGCCCACCTATGGGCTAGCACAGCCCCGGATGGAGGCAAAAAGACGGGATCATCGATCCGGGAGGTAATTGGGAACCTCACGGGTGATGGCCACGTCATGGACATGGCTTTCGGAAAGGCCGGCGCTGGTGATCTTGAGAAATTGGCAATTGCTTTGCATGTCGGCGATGGTGGCGTTGCCCGTATAGCCCATGGCAGCACGTAGACCGCCCACAAGCTGGTGTATCACATTGGCTACCGCCCCTTTATAAGGGACACGTCCTTCCACGCCTTCAGGCACCAGCTTGAGGTCGTCGGAGACTTCCTCCTGAAAGTAACGGTCCGCCGACCCACTGGCCATGGCACCCACCGATCCCATACCACGGTAGGGCTTGTAGGACCGGCCCTTGTAGAGAAACACCTCGCCAGGGCTTTCCTCGGTGCCGGCCAGCAGGGAGCCAATCATAGCGCAGTCAGTGCCAGCGGCGATGGCCTTGGCGAGATCGCCGGAAAACTTGATGCCGCCATCAGCGATCATGGGCACTCCTGCCTTGCGGCAGGATTCGGCCACGTCCATGATAGCCGCCAACTGCGGCACGCCCACACCGGCCACAATCCGCGTGGTGCATATGGAACCAGGCCCAATTCCCACCTTTACTGCATCGGCGCCGGCCTCGATCAGGGCGTCGGCGGCCTCGGAGGTGGCAATATTGCCGGCCATCACCTGAGCGTAATTGCTTTGTTTCTTGATGCCGCGCAGGGTTTCCAGAACATCTTTCGAATGGCCGTGGGCGGTATCCACCACCACCACGTCTACCCCGGCTTCCACAATCGCCCCGGCGCGGGCGATTCCGTCAGCACCGACCCCTGTGGCGGCCGCCACCCGCAGGCGACCTTTTTCATCCTTGCAAGCATTAGGATAGCGCTGAGACTTTTCGATATCCTTCACCGTGATCAACCCAGTACAGCGGTAATCCCCGTCCACCACTAAGAGTTTCTCTATGCGGTGTTGGTGGAGGAGTTTTTTAGCCTCTTCGCGGCCTACATCTTCGGTTACAGTAATAAGATTTTCGTGAGTCATAAGTTCGCTCACCGGCTGGGTAGTGTTGCTGGCAAAACGCACGTCCCGGTTAGTGATGATCCCCACTAGTTTTCCACCCTCGCCATCCAACACGGGAATGCCGGAAATTCCATGATCGGCCATCAATTGGAGCGCGTCTGCCAGAGGCTGGTGGGCGTCGATGGTCACGGGATTGACGACAATGCCGGATTCGAACTTCTTGACCTTCCGAACTTCATCAGCCTGCCCCTGAACATCCAAATTCTTGTGAACAACACCCAGCCCGCCGAGCTGAGCCATGGCGATGGCCAGCGCACTTTCAGTGACCGTATCCATGGCTGAGGAAATGAGCGGAATGCCGAGTTCAATCTCGCGAGTCAGACGCGTACTGGTATCGGCATCAGCGGGCAGGATGGAGGACGCGGCAGGAACCAGCAGTACGTCGTCAAAAGTGAGGGCTTCCTCGATCCTCATGCCACCTCCGAGGTAGGATGGCGCGACATCATACACATCGCGGAGAGAAAGCCAAGGATCGCGAAGGGGGATGCATTCACTTATTTTTCACCGGCAGGTGACCTTTACTTCCCTCATCTTGTCCCCGCTTGCCTCGATAGTCCATCGCCACCACGTAGGTTTCTACCGATTCCTTGCGGCTGGCGGGAGGCTTAAAATGCCTGACCGTGCGGAAGCCATGCCTCAGGGAGGCCAAGAGGTTGCCCTGTGCCCCACCCTGGAAGACCTTGGCTACAAAAATCCCGCCCGGCATCAGAAGGTTCTCGGCCAGCACCAGCGCAATTTCACATAGCTCCACAATACGCAGGTGATCGGTGGCGGCATGCCCGGTAACGGCCGGCGACATGTCGTTCAGTACTACGTGGGCCGAGCCGTTCAAAGCATCAAGAATGCGCGCAACTGCACCTTCTGCGGTCAAGTCACATTGCAGGAAACAAGCTCCAGCGAGGGGCTCCATAGCCTGCCGGTCTACAGCTAGAACATGGCCCTCCCCTACTCTTTCCACTGCAACCTGGGCCCAACTGCCGGGCGTGGCGCCGAGATCTACAACCTGAAGGCCTGGTTTGAGAATATGAAATTTATCGTCTATCTGGGCCAGCTTAAAGGCGGCGCGGGAGCGGTAACCCTCGGCCTGGGCGGCCGCCACGTAAGGGTCGTTGATCTGGCGCTGGAGCCAGCGGGTAGACGCATCCTTGCGGCCATGCGCGGTTTTAACCCTTACTGTCCATCCACGCCTTCCGGATTTCTTCTGGCTTTTAGATTTACCGCTTCTAGATCTCATAAGCCCGGCCTCACGGCCTGACCGGCAGCGACGCAACAGCAATTATTAGCGCCGAGACCCAATGCTGCGAAAGCAGGTTTCCGATGCCTTTCAACTGCGCGTCCCCGCGTGCTCTGTAATCCCGATCTGACTGCCACCACCACTTTCCCACTTGCCCCAAAGTAGCGCATGTTAGACTAGATTACTCGCATCTCGAAGAGGCGCATTTATCCTTCGCTGGTGATCATGGTTGTGATAGAAGCTCACATGCCACCTCATGTGATGGGGGATCGTCTAACGGTAAGACACCAGACTCTGACTCTGGTTATCGGGGTTCGAATCCCTGTCCCCCAGCCAGTTTAACCAGCCATTTTTCCACTCTAAAATATCGCGTTAGCGCACGGCTAGACAGATTTTAAAAAGCTGAGAATCTGTACAGTAGAAAATGTTAATTTTGAGACGCACTTCCTGTGCCAAGCAGCAGCCACAAGGCGTGTAGAACCTCAAACATGGTAATCTCGAGCGCCCCGCACAAGCTGGGTCATCCAATACACCTGCGCACCTACCGCACAAAGAGGTAAGAGCAGCCACAGCGCGTTAAAAAAGGCCAGACCCAGCACGATGAAGCAGAAATCGGCGCGGCAGAGTTCACGGAAGCAAAAAACTACCCACTGGCGCCAGCCTTCGGGCCGCCGCGAGGGTGTCGCCACAGCGCGACCGGTGAAATCACAGTCGAAATCTCGAGCCTTTGCCCCCGCCCGATGCAGACGCCAGTCATACATAAACCTGATAACGTAGTTTATGGTGCTTCCCATGGCGGCAGTGCCTCCCAGCCATACCCACAGATCATCTCCAGAGGTAGCGGCCGCACCCAGGCCCAAAGCTGCGAAGAAGGCAGCATGTACAATCCAGTCCACGAAGGTATCGAAGAAGGCACCGAGGGTAGTGCATTGTCCCTTCAGACGCGCGATCTCACCATCGCAGTTGTCCAGTAGATAACATAAAACCAGCATTACTCCGCTGGTTACAGCCATAGCAGCACCCTCATGCATAACGGCCCAGGCGCAGCCCAACCCTAGCAGCAAATAAGCTAGGGTGATCTGGTTCGCAGAAAAAGGAAGCCGCGCCAGCAACGGCGTCAATCGCACCGAAAGATGGCGAATCAGAGGAAACATCGTATTGGGTGCTTCAGCCATGATTGTTCTGTGGTTTCGTCTTCTGGCGAGAGCTCTGCAGGAGTTACTTATATGCTCTTCTAACAGCCTCTCCGCAAGTTGGTGGAAACAGACGTCACGGTTGTGCCCTTGCGTCAAAGACGCCCCTTTTCCCCTCAAAGTCGTTAAAACAGAGTCTTCATAGACAAGACCAAATAGAGCAGTTTTCTACAAGATATAGCAGTTTTCTTTTAGCGAAGCACAGCATGATGCTTGCGCCATCACGAATCCGATTCCTATAATGCCAACTATGGCTGATTTGTTCGAGGCTGTGGAGCGAAAGGCGGTCGGGAAAACCGCCTATACTGCGAAAGACATCGAGGTTCTTGAAGGGCTGGAACCGGTACGTCGGCGGCCGGGCATGTATGTGGGCGGCACCGACGAAAACGCCCTACATAACCTAGCGGCGGAAGTGCTGGATAATGCCATGGATGAGGCGATGGCAGGCCAAGCCAGCCATATTGATATCAACCTCGCCGCCGATGGCACCGTCACCGTCACCGATAATGGCCGAGGAATCCCCGTGGATCCCCATCCCAAATTCAAGAGCAAGTCGGCACTGGAAGTAACTCTTACTACGCTGCATGCGGGTGGCAAATTCAACAACAAGGTCTACCACACGGCAGGCGGGCTCAACGGCGTCGGTATCTCGGTGGTCAACGCCCTGTGTGATACCCTGACCGTGGAGGTGGCCCGTGATAAAAAGCTGTGGACTCAGGATTACAGCCGCGGCAAGCCCAAGGGAAAACTGAAAGCATGCGGTCCGGCTAAGAACCGGCGCGGCACGCGGGTGTGCTTCCATCCCGATCCGGATATCTTCGGCAAAAAGACCCGGTTCCGCGTCGAACGGCTCTACCGCATGGCCCGCTCAAAGGCCTATCTCTATCGTGGGGTAGAAATCCACTGGTCCTGCGACAAAAGCCTACTCGACACGGAAACTGCCAAGGCCGACAACGGAGCCGCGGTGCCGTCCCAAGCAGCGCTGCATTTTCCCGACGGGCTGAGGGATTACCTCACCACCACTACCAAGGGCCGTATCACGGTGACGCCCGCTCCTTTTCACGGTGAGGCTGGCCTGCCCGACCGGCAAGGACGCGTCGAATGGGCTGTGGATTGGCTGGCGGCAAACGAGGATAACGGCCACGCTTTTCTCAACTCCTATTGCAACACAGTGCCCACGCCCCAAGGGGGTAGCCACGAATCCGGCCTGCGCACGGCTCTAATCAAGGGACTGAAAGCCCATGGCGGGCGCATAGGCAACAAAAAAGCCGCGCGCATTACCGCCGACGACATCATGGATGGCTCCTGCCTACTGTTATCGCTGTTCATCCCAGAACCTCAGTTCCATGGACAAACCAAGGAAAAACTCTCTATGCCGGAGGCCGCACGCCTTATCGAGGTGTCGGTGAAAGACCATTTCGAGCACTGGCTTTCCGAAGACGCGGAAGGTGCAATCATGCTGCTGGATCATGTTATCGAACGCACAGAAGACCGCCAGCGCCGACGCCAAGATAAGGCCATGCTGCGCAAGACCGCCACCCGCAAGCTGCGCCTTCCAGGTAAGCTTGCCGACTGTACCCGGCGCGACGCCGCGGGAACAGAGCTGTTTCTAGTGGAGGGGGATTCCGCCGGTGGTTCTGCCAAGCAGGCCCGCACCCGCGACACCCAGGCGGTGCTACCACTGCGCGGTAAGATATTAAACGTTGCCACCGCCACCCGCGACAAGGTGCATGCTAACCAAGAGATCGCCGACCTGCTGCTGGCCTTAGGATGCGGCAGCGGCAGCGGTTATGATGAGGCCAAGCTGCGCTATGAGCGCGTCATCATAATGACCGACGCCGATGTGGATGGTGCCCATATCGCTTCGCTACTGATGACCTTTTTCTACTGCGAAATGCCCGACCTGATTGCTGACGGCCATCTCTACCTTGCACTGCCTCCTCTCTACCGGCTGAGTCGGGGGGACAAAAGCGCCTATGCCCGCGACGACGCTCATCGTGACAAGCTTCTAAAGAAGGAATTTCCCGGCTGCGGTAAGGTAGATATCAGCCGCTTCAAAGGGCTTGGCGAGATGCCAGCCCGTCAGTTGAAGAAAACCACTATGGATCCGGGGGAACGAAGCCTCATCAAGGTCACTATCCCTGACCCTAGCGACCGCAATCAGAAGCGGAAGTCGAAGAAGACCGCCGACCTGGTGGAAAAACTCATGGGTCGCAAGCCAGAATCGCGATTAGCCTTCATCCAGGAAAATGCCCGGCTAGCAGCCAATCTTGACGTTTAAATCCTCACCTAGACCGTATACCTTAACTCACCAGTTTGCTCAGCTCCTTGAATTCGTCGGTGCCGGCTTGGCGCAACCATTCAAAAAGCACCATTTCCGTGGTTACGATCTCGCAACCATTGTTACTCATACGTTCCAACGCCAGCATGCGATTCTGCGGCGTGCGGGAAGCCACGGCGTCAGCTACCACGAAACAGTGATAGCCCTTGTCGTTGAGTTGCAGCGCCGTCTGCAACACACAAACATGGGCCTCGATTCCGGTAATCACCACATGTTTTCGTTTCAACGACAGAAAACGGTCCATATAGTCTCGATCGGCGACGCAAGAAAACGTCATTTTAGTCAAAGCTAAATCGGAAGTAGTCGGGAAATTCTTTTTAATGTCATCCACCGTGGCGCCCAGCCCTTGGGGATACTGTTCGGAGGTCAAGATAGGCACATCCAGACGTCCGGCAGCACGCATCAGAACGCCTGCATTACGGGGAATGGCATCACCATCCTGTATGACTTCTAGCAGTTTTTTCTGGATATCGATGACTAGAAGACAAGAACATTCCACCTCGATTAACACCACACGCCTCCATTTTTACTTTCAAGTCCACCCATACCTACCGGAGGTGGTCACTAAGACGGTAGCCAATGACGGGCTGCGCGCCAAGAGCCACGTTTTCTGCATGGCTACGGAAGCGATTGACAGCTGTCGTTTAATACCTACACTCCGCCCCAGCGTCGTATTCTGCTTTTCCCCAGCGTATTCTCAAACCAGCCGCAGTGAAGAAACTGAGAAAAATGCTCCTACGGCACAGTACTGTGTCTTCCCGATTGATGAAATTAAATGAGTTTTTCTGAACTGGGGCTTGGCCCCGACATCCTTCTCGCCATCGAAGAAGCCGGCTATAACGAGCCCACCCCGATCCAAGCCAAGGCCATCCCCGTGGCGCTGAAGGGCCGCGATATTCTTGGCTGTGCCCAGACCGGCACCGGCAAGACCGCCGGATTTACCTTGCCCATGATCGAAATATTAGCTGCAGGCCGAGCGCGAGCCCGCATGCCACGTTCGCTAATCCTAGAACCTACACGCGAACTGGCAGCCCAAGTCTCAGAGAGCTTCGAAACCTACGGCAAGAACCACAATCTTACCAAAGCACTTCTTATCGGCGGCACCTCATTCACCAACCAGCAGCGCGCCCTAGCGCGCGGGGTAGACGTGCTGATTGCCACGCCGGGGCGGCTTATTGACCTTTTTGAGCGCGGAGACATCCTGCTCTCCGACGTCAAGGTTCTGGTCATTGATGAGGCTGACCGTATGCTCGATATGGGTTTTATCCCCGACGTGGAGCGCATCGTCTCCTTACTGCCGAAAATCCGCCAGACCATGTTCTTTGCGGCCACCATGCCACCTGAAATCCGCAGGCTCGCCGATATGTTTCTGACAAACCCCGAGGAGATCAGCGTCGACCCCCCCGCCACCGCCGCTGTGACCGTTTCCCATTTCGTTTCCACAGTGTCTTCGCGAAGCAAACGCGCTAGCTTACGCGCTTTGATCAGCAACGAAGAGGTGTTACAGGCCATTATTTTTTGCAATCGCAAGCGGGATATCTCCGCCCTGGTGAAGGACCTGAACGATCACGGTATGCACGCCTCGCCGCTCCATGGCGATATGGATCAGCATTTACGCACGCAAACCCTAGAAGATTTCCGTAACAACAACATCACTCTTCTAGTGGCCAGCGACGTGGCCTCCCGAGGCCTCGACGTGACCAATGTCTCCCACGTTTTCAATTACGATGTACCCACAAACGCGGAAGAGTATGTGCATCGTATAGGGAGAACAGGGCGCGCCGGACGTAAAGGACGGGCCTTTACCCTGGTAACCCCAGAAGACGGAGAATACATGGATGCCATTGTCCGCCTTCTGGGGAAGGAAATTGCCTCCATAGCAATCACTGGGGTCAAAAGTATCTCTCCGGAGAGAAAGGTAGCAGCCGCAGAACCATCCCGCCAGAAGCCAAGACGCCGCTCCCGTTCCCGCAAGCCGAACAAGGGGGGAGGAACCAGCCACAAAGACAAACCGGCCCGTGGAAGGGATAAAAGCACGTCCCATACTCCAGGCCAGGCTACATCCGAAGCCAAACGCCCTAGGAAGAAAAGTGCCGAACCTATCGGAATGGGCGAGGACTTACCTGCTTTTCTTTTGCACCCTCTTCCCGGGAATAAACCCAAGAAATAACGCAGCGATCCTTATGATAAGTTGCTCTCTAGCCGCGCGTATGAAAGCCTACCGTCTGGCGTTGGCTCGGCGATGGGCCATTTTCTTCACCGGCCGCTTCGACCCCTATCCACGTCCTCCCGGAGGTATGGACCTCAGCCCCAGCCACGCCCATCTCAATGCCTATGAAGAAGCACCTCTGCTCCTTTCTTGGAATCGGGCAGGGATCGCCGATGCCGTGGAGTGGCAGAACAAGGCGCGAGATAAACTGACGGAACTTTTAGGTTATGAAAGGACGCAAACGCCACCATTGGTGGTGGAATCGCGTGACGTTCACATTCCCGGCGGGATTAAAGGGCATTGCTACTACCTAGTCGCTGGAAGCGTAAGTATTCCCGTCACCGTTATCCTGCCAGCCGCCAGGAATGCCCCCTTACCGGTAATGTTATGCCTGCACGGACACAATTCCGGTGCCCATTTATCCTGGGCAGAGGAGCGCATGCCAGACGATCCCAACAAACTTGTCGTAGGCGCAGACTACGCCCTTCAAGCAATGCGTCAAGGCTACGGAGCGGTTTGTATCGAACAGTCCTGTTTCGGCGAGCGGCGGGAGCAATTGCTTCCCCGGTGCGCCGCCCATCCCTGTTCCGCCGCCGTCAGGCACGCCCTCCTACTTGGCCACACGCTTCTTGGCGAGCGGGTTTCCGACGTTTCCACCGTCATTGACTGGCTGCAGGCCGAGGGGAATGGTCTTGGCCTCGACCCGACGCACATCCATGTAATGGGCAATTCAGCAGGCGGCGAGACCGGCCTTTACGCAGCGGCGCTTGACCTCCGTATCGGTGGCGTCATAGCCAGTGGCTGTATTGGCGCGTATCGCAAAACTATCGGCAAGCGCGGGGGCTGTGCCGACGCTGTGATTCCGGGAATCCTGAAATGGCTGGAAAATGATGATATTTTACGTCTCTGTGCGCCACGTCCACTGCTAGCGGTTTCTGGCGTTAGAGATCATCTCTACCCTTTTTCCAGCGTTGCAGAGACAGTGGTCTCCGCCAAAGACATTTACGGCATACTGGGGGCGGTAGAGATGCTCCGCGCCGTATCCGGGCCGGACGGGCACCGCTTTTATCCCGATCAGACTTGGCCCGTCTTTCTGGAAATGACACAAGCAGCAAACTACACGTTCGGAGGTCCGCATACTCACCTATAGTCGAGGGGAGCGCGTTGCCAATCTGTAAATCAAACCCAAGGCTCTGATCGGTTCGGTGGTGGATATGGTGGTCTCGTCAGAGGAAGGCCAGAGGCATGCCGCCTATGCCCTAGGGGCCTAGACTAAGAATAGGGCGGCAAGGCCGAGGAAAGCCAGGAAACCTACTACATCTGTGACGGTGGTGACGAAGGTACCAGAGGCGATAGCCGGATCCACGCCGAGACGGGTCAGTCCCAAGGGGATAGCAGTTCCGGCAAATCCGGCGATCACCAGATTGATGATCATGGCGGCAGCTATGATGGCGCCCATGCGTGGGTCATCGAACCACCAAGCTGCAGCCAGGCCGGTGATGACGGCAAAGAAAACACCGTTGGCGCCGTTAACCAGAAGTTCCTTGCCCACCGCACGTAAGGCATTGGTGCGAGTTAGTTCCTTCATGGCCAGAGCGCGCACAGCCACCGTCAGAGTCTGGGTGCCCGCATTACCGCCCATGGAAGCGACGATGGGCATGAGAACAGCCAGCGCCACAAACCTGGCGATGGTGTCCTCAAACTGGAAGATCACCAGAGAAGCGAGAAAGGCGGTGAGAAGGTTAACCAACAACCATGTAAACCTTCGCCGCGTAGTATTCACTACAGCACCGTAGAAATCCTCTTCCGCCACGCCACCCAGACGCAAGATGTCCTCTCCCGCCTCTTCGTCGATCACATCCACCACATCGTCAATAGTAATGACGCCCACAAGACGGTTATCGGTATTCACCACCGGAGCGGAAATGAGATCATGGCGTCGAAAGAGAAAGGCCACCTCCTCCTGATCCATGAGCGCGGAGACCGCTTTCTGTGACGGGTCCATGATCTCCTCCACTGTTTCCTCACGCTTAGAACGCAGCACGCGGCTTAAGGGTACGCTGCCCACTGGGTGATGGCGGGAATCGACGATGAAGAGGTCGTAGAAATCGTCTGGCAGATCTTCGTCGGAACGCAGTAAATCGATTATCTCGCCCACCGTCCAGTGGGTGGGTACGGCCACTAGCTCGCGCTGCATAATACGCCCGGCGCTTTCCTCTGGATAGGAGAGACTGTCCTCAAGGATGGCGCGGTCTTCCTCAGGGATTTCCTCAAGAACCTCCTGCTGAACTTTTTCCTCGAGATCCTCGATAATCTCTACAGCATCATCAGAATCGAGCTCGGTGATGGCGGCGGCCACTTCTTCGGCCCCCATTTGTTCTACAACCTGCTCACGCACGGTTTCGTCAAGCTCTGCTAGGATTTCCGGATCAAAATCTGGGCGCAGCAATTCCACCAGCACCTCGCGCTGGTCAGCGCGCAGGGGCTCCAACAGATCGGCTATGTCGGCGCTACCCAACGGCGAGACTAGGGAGCGCACCAAAGAATGATCTCCAGATTCCAGCGCCTCTACCACGCGGGTAACAAGCTCTGGCTTGAGCCAGGGAATTCCCTCGGTGTCTAGCGTGTCGTCAGGATTATGGGTTTCGCGCTCAGTCATAGTGCTGCACTTTTCGCCTCATATCCTCAAGAGCGGAGAGGCCCTGATTCCAACCCCTCCATACGATAAAACCCGCGCAAAAGAATAGCGGGCCTTGAAAGATTGGTGCGGTCGAGAAGACTCGAACTTCCACGGGATGTTATCCCACAACGACCTCAACGTTGCGCGTCTACCAATTCCGCCACGACCGCTTGAAAGCTCCTTGAAAGGAATGTCACCTGGAGGTGCCGGGGATAGCAGAATCACGAGCCGAGGACAACCCTTACAGGTCCCGGAAAGAGATGCCATGTTCCCGCGACTCCCTACGTACGTTCCGTTCTATACTGTGGGCATAGTGTGGAAACCGGGAGCCACCTCTTCGCTGAAGGCGTGACGTTCAACACCATCCACCTGGGCCGACGGTGGGCCTTGGTAACAGGCAGTGATCATGTCCTCAACTCGGCGTTCGAGACCTGAAAAGATGGCCTCTACGCTGCCGTCATGGTGGTTGCGTACCCATCCGTTAAGCCCCAGCGCTGTGGCTTGCTCTTCGGTCCAAGCACGGTAACACACGCCCTGAACACGGCCCGTAATGCATACCCGCAAGGTTATGTAATGAGTCTCGCTCACGCTCCTTACCTCCTGAAAGCCACTCGAAAGTGAGGATACTCTGGTATACCTCTACCCCGTCGCCGGATTCGGCTTCGATGGAGGGCCAGCCTCGAATTATACAGCCGCAGTTTCGACGCCCTTGGCCTTATCCGTACGGATGACGCGGCAGGTGATTCCACTGTGATGGGCGATGAGGATTTTTTTAAATTTTGTGGATGTTTTCGTTATCTTAGTTATACCTACTCAGCCCATTCTCGGACCCACAACAAAGCAGCCCGCAGTCTGAAAGACAAGTCTCAAGCACATAAGTAGCGGCGCTAATGGAGCTTTTCCTTTGACCTCCAGTCACATCATGGGTCACGCTTTACCTATGAAACAATCACTCGCCCTTCTCTTTTTCCTCTTATCCTCGTTGGTTGGGAGCCCAGCATCTTCTGCTGACTTCCAGAATGGGGCTAGTGCTTACTTACGAGGCGACTATGCAACTGCATTGAAGGAGTGGAAACCTCTTGCAGAACAGGGAGATGTCAATGCCCAGTACAATCTGGGTGTAATGTATAGAGATGGGGTTGGTGTTTCACAGGACTACAAGACCGCCCTCAAGTGGTTCACCTTTGCTTCAGAACAAGGAAATGCCAATGCTCATTACAATCTAGGTCGGATGTATAGCAGAGGACTGGGCGTTCCCCAAAACAGCAAGACTGCTGGCAAGTGGTTTACCCTTGCTGCAGAACATGGGCATGCTCTTGCTCAGTTCAGTCTGGGTTGGATGTACAATATCGGACTAGGTGTTCCCCAAGACAACAAGACTGCCGTCACATGGTACAAACTTGCTGCAGGACAGGGACACACCAGTGCTCAGTTCACTCTTGGTCGGATGTATGACAAAGGACTAGGCGTTCCTCAAAACAGCAAGGTCGCCGTCCAATGGTACAAACTTGCTGCAGAACAAGGAAATACCTCTGCCCAGTACAATTTGGGTCTGATGCATGTGAAAGGACAGGGAGTCCCACAAGATTATACTCGTGCTTATATGTGGCTGAATCTTGCTGCCTTGCAGGGGAATTACGGAGCGAGGAGTAATCGAGATTTAATTGAGAAAAAAATGACCCCTACTCAACTTAAAAACGCGCGTAGACTTATCCGCGAGTGGTTGAAGAAACGCTAGAAATGAGGGGAAGATGTAGTGCGGTTAAACCTCTACGTCCCCGAAGGGATCTCCGTCATCGTCGGGGTCAAATCCGAAGAGATGCCAGCTGTGCGCCATATGGGAGGGCAGCGACGCGGTAAGGGCGAGCATACCTCCGGCAGGATTGGGCAATGTGAGGGAGCGAGCGTGCAGGTGGAGGTTATGCGAAATCCTCCCCCTCTCAAGGAAGGCGGCTCGGCCCCCGTATTTGCCGTCTCCATGAATCGGCGTTCCCAGTTCAGCCATATGAACCCGCAGCTGATGGGTGCGTCCGGTGAGCGGCATCAGCGCCAACCAAGCTGCGCGCTGTCCTGCCGTTCCCACAGTGGCGTAAAGGGTGGCAGCCAATTTCCCAGACTTAGGGTCAACCTTCATACGCTCACCACCGCCATGTGGCAGTTTTGACAGTGCCAGGTCAATGTGCCCATCACGAGGGCACGGCGTCCCCACCACCAGCGCCCAGTAGATCTTGCGCACCTCGTGGCCGCGGAAAGCAGCGGCCAGTCTGGCGGTACTTGCGGCGCTGCGCCCCAGCAGCAAAACGCCAGAGGTATCCCTGTCGAGACGGTGTACTAGACGTGGCCGTTCCTTTGCGCCAAATTTAAGCGCATCGAGCATGCTATCAAGGTGGCGTGCCACCTTGCTGCCACCTTGAACAGCGAGGCCGGGTGGCTTGTTGAGCGCGAGAACGTGGCGGTCGCGGTGCAGCACCAGGGTTTGTAGCTCCTTGGCTTCGAATTTATCCACCGGCGGCGGTGGCGGTTTTTGGTGCACAGCCTCAGCGCCGAGCGGCGGCACCCGCACGCTCTGGCCCGGAGATAGGCGCGCGCCCGCCTTGACCCGGCCGCCGTCCACGCGCACCTGTCCGGTGCGCAGCAGTTTTTCGAGGCGTCCGTGGGAGAGGCCAGGGAAATGGCGGTGGAACCAGCGGTCGAGGCGCAGCCCATCCTCGCCGTCGTTGACGGTAAGAGTTCGTACGCCCGTCTTGGCGACACTTATCCGGGGGGCGGTCACAGCAACGCGCGCAGGGCGGCCCCGGCCAATACTACCGAGCCCACGGCGATGGCGAAGATCATGTTCATGATTTTTCTTGTTCTTTCTTCGCCTGTTCGCGCAGGACGTTCCAGTAATCGAGACGTTTGTGCAGATCACGTTCAAACCCTCGGTCCCGGGGGTGGTAGAATTCCTGACGTGCCATGCCGTCGGGGAAATAGTCCTGGCCGGAGAAACCCTCCGGCGTGTCGTGGTCATAGGTGTAATCCTTGCCGTAATCGAGATCTTTCATCAACCACGTGGGGGCGTTGAGAATATGCTTTGGCGGCATCAGCGAGCCGGTCTCATGCGCCACCTTCATGGCCGCCTTGAAGCCCTTATAGGCGGCGTTGGACTTAGGTGCGGCACCGAGATAAATGACGCATTGGGCCAAGGCTAGTTCGCCCTCGGGCGAGCCAAGACGGTCGTAGGAATCCCAAGCTGCCAGCGCCAGTGGCAGGGCCTGGGGATCGGCCAGCCCCACATCCTCAGAGGCGAACCGCACCAGACGCCGGGCGATATAGTGGGGGTCCTCCCCACCGGCCAGCATGCGCGCCAGCCAATAAAGCGCGGCGTCAGCGTCGGACCCGCGCAGGGACTTGTGCAGCGCCGAGATGAGGTTGAAATGGCCTTCATGGGACTTGTCGTAAAGGGGAGCGCGTTGCTGTACCGCCGCCGTCAGCGCCGCCGTATCGAGGATCTGCGGCTTGCCGTTTGATCCTGGAGGTAGGGCGAAGAGTTCTTCCGCCAGGTTGAGGATATAGCGCCCGTCGCCGTCGGCCATGGCACGCAGGGCAACGCGGGAGGCGGCGTCGAGGGGCAGGGAGCGGCCTTCCAATTCTTCCGCGCGCTCCAGCAGCAGTTCCAGCGAGGTGTCGCCGAGACGGTTGAGGACAAGAACCTGACAACGCGAGAGCAGGGCCGAATTCAACTCGAAGGAAGGATTTTCCGTGGTCGCTCCCATCAGAATCACGGTACCGTTTTCCACATAGGGCAGGAAACCGTCCTGTTGGGCGCAGTTGAAACGATGTACCTCGTCAATAAACAACAACGTGCCGTACCCCGCGTCGCGGCGCTTTGCGGCCTGGTCGAAGATCTTGCGCAGATCGGCGACGCCGGAAAACACCGCCGACATGGGCTCGAAATGGAGGTCGCTGACCTCGGCCAGAAGCCGTGCAATGGTGGTTTTGCCGGAGCCCGGCGGCCCCCACAGGATGACCGAGGCCATGCGCCCGGAAGCGGCCATGCGCCCGATGGGACCGTCGGCGTCGAGCAGGTGGTCCTGGCCCACTACCCGGTCCAGGCTTTCTGGCCGCAGGCGGTCGGCCAGCGGACGCGGCACCTGGGATTCGAACAGAGTGTTCATTGTCTGAATTCCCGGGTCAGAACCTTGCCCTTGCGCAGGACGGCGATTTTCAAGCTGGTTATCGGCGCGTTGAGAAGTTTACGAAGGTGGGCGACGGACTCTACTTTAGCGCCTGTGACACGCATGATGATGTCGCCGAACTGAAAATTGAAGCGATGGGACGGGGTTCCACGCTGAATATTGAGAACAATCACGCCTTCTGCTAATTCATCGAGGCCGAGCTCGTTGTTGAAGGCGGGGGAAAGGTTTCCTACTTCCGCCCCATTTAGGGGATGGGCACCGGTAAGGATGGTGACATTGCGTAGCGGTTTCTCAGGAGGTGCTTCGAGGGCTAGAGTCACCTGCAGGGTCTTTCCTTTGCGTACAAGTCCGAATACGGCCTCTCCTCCTACCGAGAGGGTGGCCAGGCGGAAGCGCAGAGATTCCACGTTGCCCACTTCCCTGCCGTCGACGCTGGTCACCACGTCGCCCACGACAATCCCAGAGCGATAGGCCGGGCTGTCTTTGCGCACGGCATTGATGAGTACGCCTGCGGGACGGGCGAGACCAAAAGAGGCAGCGATGTCCGAGGTGACTCCCTGGCCTGAGGCGCCGAACCAGGGGCGGACGATTGGTCCGCCGGTTTTGGCACCGTGGATCACCGCCTTGACCATGTTGACGGGAATGGCGAAGCCGATGCCGTGGGAACCGCCGCTCTTGGAGAAAATAGCGGTATTGATGCCCACCAGACGGCCCTTCATATCCACCAGCGCGCCACCCGAATTGCCGGGATTGATGGCGGCGTCGGTCTGGATGAAAAACTGGTAGTCGCTGATACCGCCGGTGGTGCGGGCCAAGGCCGAGACGATGCCGCTGGTGACGGTCTGGCCGACGCCGTAAGGATTGCCGATGGCCAGCACCAGGTCGCCCACTTCGAGCTCGTCGGAATCGCCCAGAGGCAGGGAAGCGAAAGCCTGGCCCTCGTTATCTATGCGCAACACGGCGAGATCGGTGCGTTTGTCGCGGCTGATGATTTTTGCCGCAAATTCCCGGTTATCGGCCAGCACCACCTTGATCTGATCGCTGCCTTGAATGATGTGGTGGCTGGTGACGATAAGCCCGTCACCGGACACAAGCACGCCGGAGCCCAGGGAATTCTGGATACGCTCGCGCCGGGCACCTGGAATGGGAAAATTCTTGCCGAAAAAACGGCGGAAGATGGGATCATTGAAGAGCGGCGAGAGCCCCTGTTGGGCCACTACCTTGCTGGTATAGATGTTGACCACGGTGGGCGTGGCGGCCTTGACCAGTGGCGCAAAGGAGAGACGCGTCTGCTCTCCACTGCGGGGAACAACCCGCGCTGGGGATTGCGATGCAGGGGCATCGGGATCATCCCATCCCGCCGCCAGTGCGGCTGGCGCGCACAGAACCGCAGCCAGCAGCCTTGGCAGTAGCAGGGAACAGAAAACACCTTTTATCAATATCTTGCAGGATTTGGTCCAGCCCATTATCGTCTCCGGGTCGCCGTTTCCAGCAGGGACAATATTCTATACTTCTTTAAAAAAAAGAGGCAGCCCCAGAACGGGTCAGGGCCACCTCTTTCACACAACATATGGAGACGGCGCACAGGCCCCGCGAGCTATACCTCTTCGGCTGGCGGCGGCGCGGTCTCGCCTTCGGCGGCCGCCTGTTCGGCGGCGCGCGCCTTGTCTTCGGCGCCCTTGATCTCGGGGTCTCTGTCAACCAGTTCGATATAGGCCATAGGCGCGGAGTCGCCATAACGGAATCCGGCGCGCAGCACACGAGTATAACCACCAGGGCGTTCGGTGTAGCGCTCAGCGATGGCGGTGAACAGCTTATCTACTACTTTGGTGTCACGCAGAGTGGAGAGAGCTTGGCGCCGAGCATGGAGGTTACCGCGCTTTCCCAGGGTAATAAGTTTTTCAACAATGGGCCGCAGTTCCTTGGCCTTGGGTAGGGTGGTCTTGATCTGCTCATGGGCGATCAGCGATGCCGCCATGTTAGCAAACATAGCCTTGCGATGGCTGGTGGTGCGGTTGAGTTTACGACCGCTAAGACCGTGACGCATGATGTCTCTCCTTTATCCGTTCATGGCCTCGCGCACGAAGCCTGTGGTGTTTCCCCGCCGCCGCAGCCGAAAATGGACTGGGTACGGCAGGTCGAGGCCCTCATGGCCCCAGAATTCCAGAGTCTAGAAAGGCTCCTCCAGTTTCTTGGCCAGCTCCTCAATGTTTTCTGGCGGCCAGTCAGCAAGTTCCATTCCCAGTTGAAGATCCATGACGGTAAGGACATCCTTGATCTCATTCAAGGACTTACGCCCGAAGTTGGGGGTGCGTAGCATGTCAGATTCGCTCTTCTGCACTAGGTCACCGATGTAGACGATGTTGTCGTTCTTTAAGCAGTTTGCCGAACGCACGGAGAGTTCTAGTTCGTCCACCTTGCGCAGAAGGTTCTTGTTGAACCCCGGCTCGGCGTCTTTCTCCTCCACAGCAGCCATCCGCGGGTCCTCAAAATTGATGAAGAGTTGGAGTTGGTCCTGCAAAATGCGCGCCGCCAAGGCCACGGCATCGTCGGGCGTAATAGCACCGTTGGTTTCCACATACAGCGATAGTTTATCGTAGTCCGTAACCTGTCCCACACGGGCGTTTTCTACTCTGTAGGAGACCTTGCGCACAGGACTGAATAGGGAATCCACGGGGATAAGGCCGATGGGAGAATCCTCGGGGCGGTTCTGCACCGCCGGCACGTAGCCCTTGCCATGGGACACAGTTAATTCCATATCGATCGTGGCTTTCTTATCAAGAGTACAAATGAGAAGATCGGGATTGAGAATATCCACGTCATGGCCGGTCTCGATCATGGAGGCCTTCAGCTCACAAGCACCCTTAGCCTTCAGATGCAAGTGTTTTGGCCCTTCTCCGTGCATGCGCAGAGCCAGAGATTTGATGTTTAGGACGATATCGGTAACATCCTCGATAACACCAGGAATGGTAGAAAATTCATGAAGAACGCTGTTGATCTGCACCGACGTCACCGCCGCACCATGAAGTGACGACAGAAGAACACGCCGCAGCGCATTACCCAAGGTTAATCCAAATCCACGTTCCAGAGGTTGGGCAATGATAGTCGCCTCGTGAGTGGAATCAATGCTGGACTCTACATCCAGCCTATTCGGCCTGATAAGTTCTTGCCAGTTTTTCTGAATCACGGTAACGGCCTCTCTCGTATGAAAGGTTCAGCTTCAATTTCATGGCCAGCGGATAAGGCCGGCAAAACAAGTTTTTAGGCGTATCCGGGAACGCCCCTAGTCTTATACCCTGCGACGTTTAGGCGGACGGCAACCGTTATGGGGGATGGGCGTTACATCCTTTATTGAGGTGATGGAAAAGCCAATGGAACTCAATGCGCGAAGCGCTGATTCACGGCCCGATCCCGGCCCTTTGACCATAACCTCCAAGGTCTGCACGCCGTGTTCCTGGGCCTTTTTTCCGGCATTTTCGGCGGCAAGCTGTGCTGCATAAGGCGTAGACTTGCGCGAACCCTTGAATCCTTGGGATCCGGCCGACGACCATGCAACCGTGTTTCCTTGAGCATCAGTAATGGTAATGATGGTGTTGTTGAAGGTAGCGTTTACATGTGCAACGCCGGAAATAATGTTCTTGCGCTCGCGGCGGCGCACGCGGGTTGGTGTTGCCATGATAGTTCTCTAAACCACCGCTTTTTTCTTGCCGGCAATGGGACGCGCCTTACCCTTACGAGTGCGGGCATTGGTGTGAGTCCTCTGGCCGCGCACGGGGAGGCTTTTGCGGTGGCGCAAACCTTTGTAGCAGCCAAGGTCCATCAGCCTTTTGATGTTCATGGCCACCTCACGCCGCAGGTCTCCTTCGACTATATATTCTTTGTCGATGGTCTCGCGGATATGGATCACTTCGTCGTCGGTCAACTGGTTGACACGGCGATCATAAGGAACCCCGGCCTTTTTAATGATTTCGGCTGCTTTAGTACGGCCAATTCCGTGAATGTAGGTCAACGCAACTTCCACGCGCTTACCGGTAGGGATGTTGACGCCAGCAATACGGGCCACGTCTCAGCTCCTCAATAGTCTCTGCATGTTCGGAACACGCCGCAAACCGCCCCAAGGAAGCGGGAGGCGGCGATTATAGGGCAGTTGCCCCGCAAGTCAATGCGCCAAATCATGCCGTTCTGCTTCCGTCGAGAATCGCAGCTATCTGTTTTTCCACTTCGTCGATAGAGGCCATACCGTCCACCTGCCGCAGGCGGTTTCTTTCCCGATAATAGGGCAGTATGGGCGCGGTCTGGGCATGATAAGCCTGAAGCCGGGTGCGAACAACTTTTTCATTATCGTCAGCGCGGCGGACAAACTCGGTGCCGCCACAGTCGTCGCAAACCTCTTCGACAGCAGGAGGATGGAACTTATCGTGGTAGCCAGCACCGCATTTGACACAGTTGAGACGGCCAATGATGCGCTCGACGATTATCTCATCATCGATGCTGATTTCTATCACGTAGTCCAGCTTCATACCCTTTTCTTCAAGCATCATATCCAACGCCACGGCCTGACAGTTAGTACGGGGGAATCCATCGAGAATAAATCCTTTGGCGCAATCATCATGGCTGATTCGCTCTGAAATCATTTCAATCATAATGGAATCAGAAACCAGTTCCCCGGCATCGATAAGTTGCCCGACCTGCCTCCCAATCTTGGTCTTCGAGGCAGCCGCGTCCCGGAGCATGTCACCGGTGGAGAGCTGCACCAAACCGTACGATTTTTTGATCCGTTGTGCCTGTGTGCCCTTGCCGGCACCAGGCGGCCCAAGGACAGTCAGGTTCATCGCCGTCTTTGCCGTAATTTTGCATTCTTTATCAGGCCCTCGTACTGATGGGCCAGAAGATGGGACTGTATTTGCGTTACCGTATCCATGGTGACGGTGACGACGATGAGGAGACTGGTGCCACCGAAATAGAAGGGCACGGAATATTGCGAGATCAGAAGCTCCGGAAGGATACAAACGGTCGCTAGATAGGCGGCACCAACGACAGTGAGTCTAGTCAAGACGTAATCAAGATAATCCGCCGTGTTCTTACCTGGACGGATTCCGGGGACAAAGCCGCCGTTGCGCTTCAGATTGTCGGCTGTGTCGACGGGGTTGAAGACTATGGCCGTATAAAAGAAGGCAAAAAACACGATGAGGGAGATGTAAATAAACATGTAGAGCGGCTGACCACGGCCGAGAAAGGCCATAAAGGTGGTCAGCCATTCCGGCCCCTGCCCCGCGCTAAACCCAGCCACAGTCATAGGAAGCAATAGCAGGGAGCTAGCGAAGATGGGGGGTATTACACCAGAAACGTTGAGCTTTAGGGGGAGATGAGTGCTCTCGCCACCGAGCATTTTATTGCCCACCTGGCGTTTCGGATACTGAACCACAATGCGCCGCTGTGAACGTTCAATGAAAACAATAAAGGCGATAACGACTGCCACGAGAACTATTAACACGAGGATAAGAAGGGTAGAAATAGCCCCTGTACGGCCCAGCTCCAGAGTGCTGGCTAGCGCCGTGGGAAGGTTGGCGACGATGCCGGCAAAGATGATAAGTGAAATGCCGTTGCCGATGCCACGCTGGGTGATCTGTTCACCTAGCCACATGAGGAAGATGGTGCCACCCACCAGCGTGATGACCGTAGTTAGACGGAAGAAATAACCGGATTCGAGAACGGCTGAGCCGGAGGCTCCACTCATCCCTTCAAGTCCTACAGCAATACCATAAGCCTGTATTGCAGCAAGGAAAACCGTGCCATAGCGGGTATATTGATTGATTTTCTTGCGCCCTATCTCACCCTCTTTTTTCAGGGCATCGAGTTGTGGTGACACAGCAGTCATCAGTTGCATGATGATGGAGGCTGAAATATAGGGCATGATGTTGAGGGCAAAGATGGTCATCCGGCTCAATGCGCCGCCGGCGAACATATCGAACATTCCGAGAATACCCCCGGCCTGCTGGGAAAAGATCTCTTTCAAAGCCTCAGGATCAATGCCGGGCGTAGGAATATAGGTGCCGAGACGGTAGACAATCAGCGCGCCTAAAGTAAACCAGATGCGCTTTTTCAGTTCCGTTGCTTTGGCAAAGGCGCCAAAATTGATATTGGCAGCCAGTTGTTCGGCGACCGAAGCCATCAGCTCTCGCCACTACTACCGTCAGACGCCTCAGAAACCTCTTCAGGAGCAGGCAAGGCTTTCGACTCGAGGGGAGATTCAGCTTCTGCCCCGGGCTGGGGCTTTTTCTCAGCCAGCTTTTCATCGCCAGCATCTTTGCTTTCCTTGGATGCCTTTTTCTTGCCGGGTGCCTTGGTGTCCTTCGCGGCCTTCTTCGCGGCCTTCTTCGCGGCCTTCTTCGCGGCCGTCTTAGCAGCCTTAGCTTCCGCATCCTCTGATCGAGACTGGACAACGACCACAACCTTGCCACCAGCTTTTTCCACCGCTGCCACTGCACCCTTTGTGGCTCCAGCCACATGGACCGTGACCTTGGCCTTCAATTCGCCGCCGCCAAGAAGTCGTACGCCGTCACGTAAACGTCGCACCACGCCAGAATCCCTAAACGTCTCCGCCATGATCTCCTTTTTGGGGTCGATCTTTCCAGAGTCAATGGCCTGTTGTAAGCGGGCAATTGTCACTTCCTGGTAGCGTTTGCGGAAGATGTTGGTGAAACCGTGCTTGGGCAAACGACGGTGCAGGGGCATCTGGCCGCCCTCGAAACCCTTAAGAGCAACACCGGAACGGGACTTTTGGCCCTTCATACCGCTACCGCAGGTCCTTCCCTTGCCGGAACCTGGACCCCGCCCGACCCGCGTGGCGGAGCGGCGCGCGCCCGGATTGTCTTTTATTTTATTCAGTTTCATGATCAACCAGTTTCTCACCAAAACCTGTTTATCCACGCCGTCCCGTGACGCAGGACCTAGGACATTTTCACACTCACCAAGTGGTGCACTTTTTCGATCATACCGCGCACAGCGGGGGTGTCTTCCAGTTCACGGGTGCGGTTCATCTTGTTCAGGCCCATCCCGATCAGGGTTGCACGCAGGTCCTTGGGGTGGCCGATAGGGCTACCGATCTGAGTCACTCTGAGAGTTCCTGGTTTCTTGTCGGCCATAACGTCTATTCCTGAATTCCGTTAGACACCTCAGCAGAATCCTCACCAGATTTACGGCGGCTGACGATTTTTCTCACTTTCTTACCACGCTTAGAAGCCACGGCACGGGGAGAAAGAATCCGTGACAGGCCATCAAAAGTAGCTCTTACTATGTTGTATGGATTAGATGATCCCATAGACTTAGCCACCACGTCGCGCAAACCCAGCGCTTCGAACACGGCGCGCATAGGACCTCCGGCGATGATTCCCGTGCCCGGTGGCGCGGTGCGTATGTAAACCCGGCCAGCGTCGTGGTGGCCACTGATGTCGTGATGCAGGGTGCGACTTTCACGTATGGAAATGCGGACCATGGCACCCTTGGCTTCCTCGGTGGCTTTGCGAATGGCCTCCGGTACCTCACGCGCCTTGCCTGAGCCGAAACCAACACGGCCATCGCCATCGCCCACCACAACCAGAGCACCAAAGGCGAAGCGGCGGCCACCTTTGACCACCTTGGCAACACGGTTGAGACTCACCAGTTTCTCAATGAATTCGCTTTCTTCACGCTCACCATGAGAGGTGTTTCTCCTGTGCTGGCGGGGGCTCTTATTAAGTTTGTTTTCCTTCAAATCTACCATCTTTGATCTACCTAAAATGAAAGGCCGCCTTTGCGGGCAGAATCCGCAAGAGCCTTGACCCTTCCATGATAATGGTAACCGCCACGGTCGAAAATTACTTCGGAGACGCCCGCAGCAAGAGCGCGTTCCGCCACCAGCTCGCCCACGGCCTTGGCGGCGCCGGAATTTCCACCTTTCTTCAGCTTCCCGCGCAGGGACTTGTCTACAGAGGAAGCCGTGGCCAAGGTCGCACCCTTTTCGTCGTCAATCACCTGGGCATAGATATGCTTTCCCGAGCGAAAGACGGAAAGGCGCGGTCTCCCGCCGGAAGATTTGACAATATTAGTCCGCGTGCGTTTTTTTCGGCGGGTGAAAAGTTCTTTTGAGGTTAGCATATTATGATCCTATTTTTTCTTACCTTCCTTGCGCATGATATACTCATCCACATATTTGATACCCTTGCCCTTATAGGGTTCCGGCTTGCGGAAGGAGCGTATGTTCGCCGCCACCTGACCCACTTGTTGCTTGTCGGTGCCAGACACCGCTATTTCAACGGGTTTAGGGCATTTGATGGTGATGCCCTCTGGAATGGGAAAGTCAATGTTGTGGCTATAGCCTAGCTGGAGGACTAGATTCTTGCCTTCCACTGCTGCGCGGTAGCCAACACCGATTATCTCCAGATTGACCGAAAAGCCCTCATCCACGCCCTTAACCAGATTGAAAATCCGGCTTCTTGTGGTGCCCCACATGGTGAGTGTCCGCTTCGATTCGCTCTTTGGCGTAACCGTGATAAGGCCATCTTCCATAGCCACGTCCACGTCCTTGATGAATCGGTAGGAAAGCTCGCCAAGTTTACCCTTGGCCGTGATCTCGCCATTGGCGATATTCACGCTTACCCCATCAGGAACGGGGACCGGATTCATTCCTACTCGTGACATGGCTTCACCTCTAAAATACTCGGCACAGAATTTCACCACCAACGTTGGCCTGGCGCGCTTGTTCATCCGACATCACACCACGAGGCGTGGAAAGAATAGCAATCCCAAGCCCTCCATAGTAGCTGGGTAAATCTTTGATTTTCGAATAGACCCGACGCCCGGGACGTGAAATCCGCGATATTTCGTGAATCACTGGTTTGCCATCATAGTATTTAAGCTCAATGTGGAAGGATTTCTTCTCGGACTCGCTATCTTCGCGGGTTTCGTAACCGCGGATATAACCTTCATTTTTAAGCACCTCAAGAACATTGCCGCGCAGCTTCGACACTGGGCTTAGGATTGTTAACTTGTGCGCCTGCTGACCATTTCTGATGCGTGTCATTAAATCCGCTAAAGGATCTGACATTGTCATATCGTCTTCTCCCTTACCAACTCGACTTGACCATGCCCGGTATCTGGCCGGTGGAAGCCAGATCGCGCAGGGAAATTCGTGAAAGCTTGAATTTGCGGTAGACACCGCGGGAACGCCCCGTCAGTGTGCAGCGGTTACGCTGCCGCACTGGCGACGAACTACGGGGGAGTTCCGCCAGTTTAAGCCGGGCGTTAAAGCGTTCCTCAGGGGCCAAGGACTCGTCTCTAGCCATTGCTTTTAGGTGCGCTCTCCGAGTGGCGAATTTCTTTGCCAAACGTTCGCACTTTTTGCCTCGCTCAATAGCGCTTCGTTTCGCCATAAGTTTCTACTCCTCGTCCCTAGATTGAAATGGCATGTTGAACCCCTTAAGGAGCGCCCGAGCCTCCTCGTCGGTCTTAGCGGTAGTAACAATCACCACGTCGAGCCCCCTGATCTTGTCTACCTTGTCGTAATCGATTTCCGGAAAAACGATCTGTTCCTTCAGGCCCAACGCGTAATTACCACGTCCGTCGAAGCTTCTGTCGGAAACACCGCGGAAATCGCGAACCCGCGGCAGAGCGATGTTGATAAGGCGGTCAAGAAATTCATACATACGGCCACGGCGCAGAGTCACCTTGCAGCCAATACTCATCCCTTCGCGCGTCTTGAAGTTGGCTACCGAACGCTTGGCCTTGGTGACAATGGGCTTCTGCCCAGTAATCAGAGTCATGTCGGCGACGGAGGTTTCAATCTTTTTAGAATCATCGGTGGCCTCGCCCACGCCCATATTGACAACGATCTTCTCAAGACGCGGCGACCCCATGGCGTTCTTGTAGCCGAACTGGGAGATCAGTTCTGCTTTCAGTACGTTCTCGTAGTGATCCTGTAGACGGGTCATTTCACGCTTATCCATCGATAATCTCACCAGAAGCCCGGGCATAGCGCATCCTAGTACCGTCCTTGATGGTCTTGATGCCAACACGGCTGGACTTTCCGGTTTTGGGGTCAACCACGGCCACGTTGGAGACATGGATCGGCGACTCCTTATCGACGATACCAGCAGTCGAAGCTGCCGAGGCGCGAGTATGATGCTTGACCATGTTGATACCCTGAACGATGAGACGCCTCTCGGAAGGGATGACGCGCAGCACATTGCCCTTCTTGCCCCTGTCACGGCCAACGATAACCACCACTTCGTCACCTTTTTTGATCTTTATTTTCCCTGCCTTGGACATCATAAAACCTCCGGGGCAAGGGAAATGATTTTCATGAATCTTTTGGCACGCAGTTCGCGAGTAACGGGACCAAAGATACGCGTGCCCACAGGCTCTCCCTGGGAATCGATAAGCACCGCCGCATTGTGGTCGAAACGGATTACCGAACCGTCGGGACGTTTCACGCCCTTGGCGGTACGCACGATCACGGCCCGGTGAATCTCACCTTTCTTGACGCGGCCACGTGGGATTACTTCCTTCACAGTGACCACGATAATGTCGCCCAGCGACGCGGTCCTGCGCTTGGACCCACCCAGCACCTTGATACACTGCACCTTGCGGGCACCGGAGTTGTCAGCAACCTCCAGATTTGTTTGCATCTGGATCATGATTTATTCCTTTGCTCCAGCTCCTTCCACCGCCGCGCCCAGAACCTCCCAACACTTGTGCTTGGAAATGGGACGACATTCTCTGATCTTCACGTTGTCACCGGTCTTACAAGCGTTGGCCTCATCATGGGCAGCGTATTTCTTCGATTTGGTGATGTATTTCTTGTAGAGGGGATGCATGAAACGCCGCTCCACGCGCACCACCACGGTCTTGTCTCCGCCGTCACTAACCACAGTTCCCTGTAGAACACGCTTTGACATTACTTCTTCTCCTGTGTGGCAGTGCGCTGGACCTCGCCCAACACTGTTTTGATTCGTGCAATATCGCGCCGCACCACGCGCACCCGCGAAGTGTTCTCCAGCTGGCCACCGGCCGCCTGGAAACGCAGATTGAACGATTCCTTTTTCAGTTCTACAAGCTTAGCTCCAAGTTCGTCTGTGCTCATGGCACGATAATCTGCAACGGACATGATCTAGTCCCCCTCTCCCAAACGGGTAACGAAACGGGTGGAGATGGGAAGCTTGGCCGCAGCCAGTGCAAAAGCACTCTCTGCGAGATCGCGCGATACACCGTCTGCCTCAAATAGAATGCGTCCTGGTGCCACACGACAAGCCCAGTATTCTGGTGTCCCCTTGCCCTTACCCTGGCGCACTTCGGCCGGCTTGGTAGACACCGGTACGTTTGGGAAAATACGGATCCACACGCGGCCGGTGCGCTGCATATGGCGAGTCATGGCACGACGTGCAGCCTCAATCTGGCGCGCAGTAATACGTGCTGGAGACATGGCTTTCAGCCCATATTTACCGAAGTTGAGTTGGGTGCCACCCTTGGCTGTGCCGTGAATGCGGCCCTTGTGGGCCTTGCGGAATTTTGTTCGTTTCGGACTGAGCATCTGTTGCCTTCCCCCTAGCGACCGAGTAATTCTTCATCTGCCCGCTTGCTCTGGGCCATGGGGTCGTATTCGAGAATCTCACCCTTGAACACCCAGACCTTGATACCGCAGGTGCCATAGGTGGTGAATGCCGTGGAAGTACCGTAATCGATGTCAGCGCGCAGGGTATGCAGCGGCACACGGCCTTCACGATACCATTCCATGCGGGCGATTTCGTTACCGCCGAGGCGACCTCCAACATTGATACGAATACCTTCCGCGCCAAGACGCATAGCTGACTGCACGGCGCGTTTCATAGCACGGCGAAAAGCAATGCGACGCACCAGCTGTTGAGCAATATTATCGGCAATGAGCTTGGCGTCGATTTCCGGCTTGCGAATCTCGATGATGTTGAGGTGCACCTCGTCGCTTGTCATCTTGGCAATATCCCGGCGCAGTTGTTCGATTTCAGCACCTTTCCTGCCGATTACCACGCCAGGGCGTGCCGTGTGGATGCTAATGCGGGCGCGCTTGGCGGGCCTTTCGATGACGATGCGTGAGACGCTGGCCTGGGCCAAGCGTTTTTCTAGATAAGCGCGCAAGCGCAGATCCTCCTGCAAGAGGTCGCCATACTGATTCTCGGCATACCAGCGGGAATCCCAGGTGCGGTTGATTCCCAACCGAAAGCTGATGGGATTGACCTTCTGACCCATTAGGCGCTCTCCTCTTTCTCACGGACCACAATGGTCAGTCGGCTGAACGGTTTCCTAATGTGCGCCACCCGGCCACGGGCGCGGGCACGCCAGCGTCGCATGACGAAGCTGCGGCCCACCGTAGCCTCTCTCACATAGAGCCGATCCACATCGAGTTGATGATTATTCTCCGCATTGGCGATAGCTGATTTCAAAACGATGCGCACATCACCGGCGATGCGGCGACGGCAGAAGTTCAGATGCATCATAGCGGAACCCACGTCGCGACCACGGATTAGCCCTACCACCAGATTGAGCTTCTGGGGGCTGGTGCGCAAGGCCCTGGCCATAGCCATGGCCTCGTTATCCGCGTAGCGACGCGTGGCTGCTTTCTTACCCATGCCTATTTCTTAACCTCGATAATTGGATCTCTCGTCGCTTTTCTATCAGCCTGATGGCCGTAATAGGTTCGGGTAGGGGCAAATTCCCCGAATTTATGACCCACCATATTTTCCGACACCAGGACAGGAATGAATTTGCGGCCGTTGTAGACACCAAAGGTCAGTCCTACGAACTGTGGCAGGATAGTAGACCGGCGTGACCACGTTTTGATAACCTCCTTGCGGCCTGAGCTATGGGCGGCCTCGGCTTTCTTCAGGAGATAGCCATCAACAAAAGGACCTTTCCAAACGGAACGAGACAAGGGTTCTCTCTCCTACGCTACTTGCGGCGACGACGGACGATATATTTATCCGTTGCCTTGTTGCCACGGGTTTTCTTGCCCTTGGTGGGCTTTCCCCAGGGTGTTACAGGATGTCGGCCACCGGACGTGCGACCTTCGCCACCGCCATGGGGATGATCGATGGGATTCATGGCTACACCACGCACCGTCGGGCGACGGCCCAGCCAACGGTTACGCCCGGCCTTGCCGAGATTGATGTTCTTCTGATCGGAGTTTGAAATGGCACCGATGGTAGCCATGCATTCGGCTCGTACACGACGCATTTCCCCTGACATTAGTTTGAGCTGGGCATAGCCAGCATCACGCCCCACCAGTTGGACATAGGTGCCAGCCGAACGGGCGATCTGGCCACCCCTACCCGGTTTCATCTCAACATTATGAATAATGGTACCAACGGGAATATTTTTCATGGGCATGGCATTTCCCGGCTTGACATCAGCCTTATCGGAGGCAACCACCTTGTCGCCGGGCTCCAGCCTTTGCGGTGCGAGGATATAGGCCTTTTCACCGTCGTCATATATGATGAGGGCGATATAGGCGGTGCGGTTGGGATCGTATTCGATCCGCTCCACCGTGGCTGGCACGTCGAGCTTGGCGCGTTTAAAGTCAATGCGGCGATAGATGCGTTTGTGCCCGCCGCCCTTGTGCCGCATGGTGATGCGTCCGGTATTGTTGCGCCCACCCTTTTGCGACTTGCCTTCAATGAGAGTCTTCTCAGGCCTGCCCTTCCACAGGCGGGAGCGGTCCACCAGGACCAGTCCGCGCCGTGACGGCGTTGTCGGTTTATGTGTTTTCAGCGCCATGTCTTAGACCCCGGCAGTTACATCGATGTGCTGACCCTCGCCCAGCGTCACGATTGCTTTCTTGTAGTCACTACGGCGCCCAAGACGCCCCTTGAAGCGCTTTTCCTTGCCCTTCACGCGCAGGGTATTGACGCTTGTCACTTTGACGTCAAACAAGTTTTCCACAGCCTGTCTGATTTCTGGCTTAGATGCGTCCAGCGCAACCTCGAACGTGACCTGGTTGTGCTCTGAGCCCCGTGTCGCTTTTTCGGTAATCACAGGGCGGCGCACGATGTTGTACATACGCTCGCGGCTCACGGTTTTGACAGCGCGGCTCATTTCAGGCGCTCCTGGAGATAGCTCACCGCGTCCCTGGTCAGAACCAGTGTGTCGCAGCGCAGGATGTCGTAGACGTTGATACCCTGGTGAGGGAGCACGTCAATGCCCCGGAGATTGGCCGCCGCACGGCTGAAATTCTCATTCACTTCCACCCCGTCAATAACAAGAGCTCTGCCGAGACCAAACTTTGTGAGATGCTTGATGAGATCCGAGGTCTTAGGCTTGGCTAACTTGGTGGAATCTAGAACTATCAGCTTGCCCTCGGCCTGCTTCGCCGACAGGGCCGTCTTCATGGCTAGCTTGCGCACCTTCTTGGGTAGTTTATGGTTATGGCAACGTACCATCGGACCAAAAATCACCGCACCACCACGGAACTGGGGGGAACGGATGCTTCCTGAACGGGCGCGCCCGCTCCCCTTTTGACGCCATGGCTTGGCCGTGGTGCCACGGATTTCACTGATACCACGGGTCTTATGGGTGCCGGCGCGCCGCTTGGCGAGCTGCCAGTTGACCATGCGGGAGAGGATATCGGAACGGAACTCGACGCCAAACACGGCATTGTCGAGATCGATGTTACCCACATCTTTGTTGTCGAGATTTTTCACCGAAACTTTCATTCGTTTTCGTCCTTGTTTTCGGACTCACCTTCTTTGGGTTCTTCGGCCGTATTCTCAGGAGCGGCTTTTTCTGGGGCTTCGTCCTCAGAGGCATCCTTGGTAGATTCTTCTTCAGCTTTGATTTTGGCCTTGGCCTGTTGAGCCAGTTCTTTTTTGGTGGGGCCCTGGTCCTCGATCACCTCTTCGGCCTTTTTCGCCGCCACCTCGGGGTCAAAAGTCGGCTTCTTTTCAGCATCAAAGATCTTCAGATAGCCGCTCTTGGCGCCGGGAACTGCGCCCTTGACCATAATCAGGCCGCGCCCGGCATCGGTAGCCACCACTTTCAGGTTCTGTACCGTGACTTGTTTTGCACCCATGTGACCGGCCATCTTCTTCCCTTTGAACACACGGCCCGGATCCTGGCACTGGCCAGTAGAACCATGGGCACGGTGGGAGACAGAAACGCCGTGGCTAGCGCGCAAACCAGCAAAATTGTGGCGTTTCATACTGCCGGCAAAACCCTTACCAATAGAAACTCCGCGGACGTCAACATACTGGCCAGGGGTGAAGTAGTCGGCAGAAAACGCCGTCCCTACGTCGAGAAGAGCGTCGGGGCTAACACGGAACTCAACCAGCCGGTGTTTTGGCGTCACCTTGGCCTTGGCGTAATGACCGCGCATAGCCTTGCCTACGTTCTTGACCTTGGCTGTTCCCGCACCAACCTGAACCGCCGAATAGCCATTCTTTTCTTCCGTGCAGACGGACACCACCTGGCAATCATCTACTTGGAGCACGGTGACAGGCACATGAACACCAGAATCAAAGACGCGTGACATACCCAGTTTACGTACGATAAGTCCTGAACGCATGTCAGCCCCCCTTAAAGCTTGATTTCCACATCCACGCCAGAGGCGAGGTCGAGTTTCATCAGTGCGTCAACGGTCTGTGGTGTCGGATCGATAATGTCGAGAAGCCGTTTGTGAGTGCGAATCTCAAACTGTTCACGTGATTTCTTGTCGATATGGGGCGAACGCAGGACTGTGAACTTTTCTATGCGTGTCGGTAGCGGAATCGGTCCCCGCACTTGAGCACCGGTCCGCTTGGCGGTGTTCACAATCTCCACAGTCGAGATGTCGAGTACGCGGTGATCGAATGCTTTAAGCCGTATGCGGATGTTCTGGCTTTCCATTAATCCGGTTCCTTACAATCTCTCTGTTCAGCCTTACTCGATGATATCTGCGACGACGCCGGAGCCCACAGTACGTCCACCTTCGCGAACGGCGAAACGCAGGCCTTTATCCATAGCGATAGGAACGATGAGTTCCACAGTTATGGTCACATTGTCAC
>Ga0187827_10001673_pt1 | contig 32057 bp, 24 predicted proteins | sample ETNtaG_39_FD_167969 | JGI IMG/M metagenome (GOLD analysis project Ga0187827, IMG submission 167969) | Marine microbial and viral communities from oxygen minimum zone, Eastern Pacific Ocean - ETNP2014_SV_150_PacBio MetaG (Illumina Assembly) | ecosystem: Environmental > Aquatic > Marine > Hypoxic...
ACTCGTCGTCCCTGGGAAGATGATACCCGAATGCGATTCGGACAAACGCCGAGAGAATGAGGGGACCTCACAAACAAGAAAGCCCCCGGATGCTGACGCTTCCGGGGGCTTCTTTTTATGGCGGGACCGACGGGACTCGAACCCGCGACCTCCTGCGTGACAGGCAGGCGTTCTAACCAGCTGAACTACGATCCCAAGTCATGTTTCACAGCGAGAAAAAGCTAACGGCGGCTCCCTTCATTGTCAACGGCGACCGGGGTTGGGTCAGCCGATCATATGCCGCTTGTCCCACTGTTCGCCCTCTTTCTTTATGCGCTTCAGCGCGCCGCGCATCAGCTGTCGCTTGAGAGGAGCCAGGTGGTCGATGAACAGTTTGCCGTCGAGATGGTCGATCTCGTGCTGCAGGACCCGGGCATAGAAGCCGTCGGCGGTAAACTTGAAGAGTTCGCCAGCCTGGTCGACGGCCGAGACTTCGATGTTCGTGTAGCGCGACACGTCACCGTAGACATCGGGGATGCTCAGGCACCCCTCCTCGGCGGTGACCATACCCTGGCCGATGTCGATCACGGGATTGACCAGGGCGATGGGAGGCAAGCTCGGCTCGGCGCTGGATACGTCGACGATGATGACCCGCCGACAGACGCCGATTTGTGGCGCCGCCAGTCCCACGCCTTCGGCCTCCTCGAGGCTGTCGAAGAGATCGCGGATCAGAGCCCGGACCTCGTCGTCGACCTCGGTGACGGGGCTGCAGGTACGGCGTAGAACCTTGGAGCCGTATTGAACGATTTCCCGGACCAAGTCGCTCTCAGTCCAGCGGATTCAGGTCGAGGGCGACGTAACGGGCCCCCGAGGCTTCGGCGGCGGCGATGAGGCTGGCACGAGAAGCCTCGTCGCTCAGGCCCGATGCCGCGTCGGGGCCCAGGCGCACCCAGGTGATCTGCTGTGTCTCGCCGGATTCAGCCCTGCCGAGGCCCAGGCGGGCAGCCGCGGCGATGACTGGCTCCGGGCCGTCGTCCCCGGCAGGCACGTCGGCTGGCTCATGCAGCATTTCGTTCAGAGATCCGGAGCGGAAGCCGCGCAGATCGGCGGTAACCCGCACGTACCCCATCTGGCCAAGCCCCGTCGCCAACCGTGAGCGCAGGTCGGAATCGGCGAGCAGTCTTTCGAGATCATCCACGGGCAACTCGATCCGGGCGACGTCGTTATGATGGCGAACCCGCACGTGTGAATCAAAGCCCTGCTGGCGAACCATTCGCTCGGCGTCGTCCACCCGCCGCAAACCCTCGGACGTGAGCGGCGTGCCGTACGGGAAGCGGGAGGACAGGCAGGCCATGGCGGGGCGGTTCCACACGGGAATGTCCCAACGCCTGGCCAGCTCGCGTACGTCGGCCTTGGTGAATCCGGCTTCCTTCAGAGGCGCCCGTACGCCGTGCTCGCTCGCCGCTGTGGCCCCGGGACGATAATCGCCAACATCGTCCTTGTTGTTCCCGTAGAGCAGGTTGTCCACCTGCAGCTCCGTGGCCAGCTGCTCCATGTGGACGAACAACTCCGTCTTGCAGAAGTAGCAGCGATCAATTGGATTGCTGGCGTAGTCGGGGTTGTCGAGTTCCCGCGTCTCGACGATTCGATGGCGGATGCCGAAGCGCTGTACGATGTCGACAGCCAGCTCAAGTTCACCTTCGGCGTAGCTCTCGGAGTCGGCGGTGACAGCGATGGCCTCTTCCCCCAACACGCGCTGGGCGGCGACGGCCAGCAGGGCACTGTCGACACCACCCGAATAGCCGATGAGGACCCGCCCGAGTCCGCGCAGGATGTCGTTGAGCGACCCGAGCTTGTCGTCCAGCGAGCGGCCATCGACGGCGGCGTCTTCGATCTGCAGGGTCGTCATCAGAAGGCCGCCTCACCGCCGGCGGGCTCCCGCACGGCGGCCGGTACGAGGACGGCGTCGATCATGCCGTGAAGGATCTTCTTGTCAGCGGGACAGACCAGGCAGTGCACGCCGGCCAGGGTAACGTCTTCTGCCGTATGGCCGCCAAGGGCGTAGTAGTAGGGCCGCAGCAGAACCCGGCCGTGCATCGACTTGATCTCGTCGCTCTCGAAGTCGTAGTAGCGGGCCGGCAGGCGGGCTCCCTTGTGAAACTTCTGCAGCACGTGCGGCGTCGTGGTGAAGGACTGCAACGCCGTTTGCAGGGCGGCCTGCCACTCTTCTTCCGGGACATCGTGACCGATCACGACTCCCTTGCTCTGCTGGGCGTCTTCGGCAAACCCGGAAGGTTTGATGACGAGCTCACGCTGCTTCTTGCTCAGGTGCATCAACTCGGTCCAGTCCGATACCACACGGCCACCGATCTCCAGGTCGGAGATTGCGGCATGTGGGGGTACGGGGGTTGAATCGAGAACCCAGGTGTGGGGGATGACGGCCTTCAACAGGTCGTGGGCATCGCGGGTCAGTTCCCGCTCCCAGAAGTCGACCAGGCGGGGATGGTGGAAGAGGGCGAGCCACATCTTCTCTTCGAGGAAGGCCTTCATCGGCGGCGTGACACGCACCGAGTTCTTCTTGGCGTGGTAGGAGAGCAGCTCCACCTTCGGGATATTGGGCAGATCGAAAAGTTCAAAGAACCGATAGACCACGTCGGCCCGGGTTCGTACGCCATCGATTTCGAAGAGAACCCCATCGTCATCGACGTGCAGGTTCCTGGGATGACAGCAGTGCACGGGACGACCGCGTTGGCGCAGGGCGGCGGCAAGCCAGACCATCTCCTCACGGTAGGCGTCGGACTCGTCGGAGACGATGATACAGACCACAGGATCGTGCTCTTTGGCCTTTGCACCGGCGACGACGGCGTCGTAGAAACCATCGACGAGGCCGTGGGCGCCGCCCACCAGATCATACCCGAGTTCAGCGTACGAAGCCGACACCTGGGCGGTGAAGCCGATGCCGCCTGGGAGCCAGTCGAACTCGGCCACGCGCAGGCCATCCGCGGTGACGATCAGGTCGGGTCGCAGGACCGCCGGCAGATGCGACTTGACGCGGTTGAGGCGGGACAGCTCGATGGCTCGTTCTGTCTTGCCAGCGTCGAGATACCGGTGCACGAAGGCCGGCTGCAGGCCCTTCACGCTCTGGTGGTAGAGCAGGTTGCACGCCTTGTTGAAGGCGTGGGTTGCCGGTCCCAGCCGGACGAGCACCTCGTGCTGATCCGGCGTCAGCCAGAAGGGCTCCGGCGAGATACGCCAGGGAAGCCTGCTCTCAGCGTGCAGCCGTGAGCGATCGCCCTCGAAGAGGAACTCGACGGGGGCGCTTTCGTTGATTCGCCGACAGATTTCACGAGGGTCGGACCGGGTCGCGCAGACAGACATCTGGAAGGGGGCTCGTTCGGAGAGTAGGGTCAATCGAAGTGGTTGATAATGTAATAGATAGGTCGGACCTCGCAACGCGTGGGAGCTTTTCCCGGCCGCTGGTGACCGCTACCTTCGACGGCCGGAAAGGCCTCGCATTCAAGCAGGAGAGAAGCAAGAAGTGAAACAACTGCAGGATCGGCGTGCCCTGGTCACCGGTGGTGGCAGGGGGATCGGTCGAGCCATCGCCCTGGGCCTCGCCGAGGCAGGCGCCGACGTGGCCCTGCTGGCACGTTCACGTGACGAAGTCGAGAGGGTGGCCGCCGAGGTGGCCGAGGTGGGCACCCGCAGCCTGGCTCTGACAGCAGATCTCGCCGACCCGTCGGCGGCAGAGCAGGCAGTCGAGAGGATCGACCATGCCTGGGGAGGGGTGGACGTACTCGTCAACAATGCTGGAATACTCGGCCCCGTGGGGCCCACGCACGACGTCGATCCGGTAGCCTGGCTCGATACGATCCGCATCAATCTTGGCGGCTGCTACCTGTGCAGCCGTGCCGTGCTGCCCGGCATGATCGAGCGACGCGACGGGCGGATCATCAATCTGTCCGGAGGGGGTGCTGTCAGCCCCCGGCCGTGGTTCAGCGCCTACGGAGCATCGAAGGCAGCCATCGTGCGCCTGACGGAGACCCTGGCCGTCGAGGTCGCCGACCACGGCATTCAGGTGAACGCGATTTCGCCCGGCGCCGTGAACACGAAAATGACGGAACAGGCGGTCGCCGCGGGAGAGCGGGCAGGCGACGAAGCCGAGCAGGCCCGTCGCCAGCTGCAGGAGGGGGCCACGCCGCCGCGACAGGCGGTGGACCTCGTCGTCTATCTGGCCTCGCAGCGCTCCGCCGGGCTGACGGGACGAATGCTGGCAGCCTGCTGGGACGACTGGGAGAAGTTTGATGTGGCACAGATCATGAAGACCGAACAGTTCACCGTCCGACGGATCAAGCCATGAGCGTCGACAGCCCCCATCGAGTCCTGCTCGTCGGAGCCGGCGGCGTTGGCCAGAAGCGTGCGGCTGCTGTCGCCGCCCATGAGAGTACAACCCTGGCTGCAGTCTGCGACGTGGAGGAGACGTTGGCGACACGCCTCGCCAACGACCATGGGGCCACGGTCTACACCGACTGGTCCTCGGCGGTGGGTGAGACGGACGTGGATCTCGTTATCGTGTCGACGACGCATGATGCCCTGTCCAAAGTCAGCGTCGCCGCCCTGCAGGCGGGACGTCACGTGCTGTGTGAGAAACCACTGGGTCGCAATCGAGACGAAGTGGCCAGCGCCGTTACAGCCGCCGGCGATTCGGGCCGTGTGCTGCGTGCCGGGTACAACCATCGCTTCCATCCGGCCATCACCGGGGTGCACGATGCGGCTGCGCGGGGCGAGATTGGGCCACTCATCAGCGTGCGGGGGCGCTACGGACACGGAGGACGACCCGGATACGATCGGGAGTGGCGGGCGGATCCGGACGTATCCGGTGGTGGCGAACTGCTCGACCAGGGGGCTCACCTGCTGGATCTGTCTCTCTGGCTGCTCGGAAGCTTCGACAGTGCGGTGGCGCACACACAGACGGCCTTCTGGGACATGCCCGTGGAAGACAACGCTTTTGCCCTGCTGCGGACCGACACCGGACAGGTCGCTTCCCTCCACGTGAGCTGGACCCAGTGGCGGAACCTTTTCAGCTTCGAGGTCTGCGGCAAGGACGGGTACGCCCTCGCCGAGGGGCTGGGTGGTTCCTACGGCCCCGAACGGTTGACCATCGGCCGTCGCCGGCCCGAAGGAGGGGTCCCACAGGAGCAGATCAGGACCTTCGACGGGTTGGACGACTCCTGGGATCTGGAGTGGCAGGCCTTCGTGCAAGCCGCCGAGGGCGGGGTCAGTCCCGGCGCAGACGGGGCAGCAGGTCTGGCTACGATGGAGTGGATCCAGCGGATCTATGCCTCGTCAGCCGCTTCTGGGACACCGGTGGGGATTGCCGATAAGCCCTGGTAAAACAACATGTAAGGGCGCGTAGGGTGCCGTCGTCTGCGCTGGGCATGTGGTGAAATTTGGTATTTGGTCAACTTTTTTCCCCGATGGGCCACCAGAATTTCTTACATTGATGCCCCGTCGAGCCACGGATGCTGTTGGAAACACCGGCCGACGTAGCACCCCACGTCCACCTATACTACGGGATTGTCGATATGCGCACGGATCAGGACGCAGCACAGGTCGAACGCGTCTCTTTGGCCTACCGAAGGTTGGCTAACGCTATGATTCTCAGCACGTTACGGGAGATCTCGAAGACTGAAGAAGTAGAGGTAGAAGCGCCAGAAGTCGATTTTGTAGAGAGTCCCCGCATCGACAAGTGGTGCGAACTGGCCGGTCTGGAACCTGAGGTCGTGCGCCGTGCGGCACGCCGTCTGATCGGTGTCAGGGTCGTCACCGCCTGACTGACGACACACTCGAAAAGCGACAAAAGAGGCCCCGGAGGTATAACTTCCGGGGCCTCTCGCTGTTCTGCTGCTGCAGGTGGGTCTACCTGCCGGCCACTCGCTTGCCCCGGGCGTAGTCCAGCACCCCTTTGACGATCTTCTCGGCATCGCGATGCCGCAGCTGCTCGAAACGCAGAGCCCAGGCGTTATCGACGTAAGCCAGATTGCGCACTTCCACGAGCACTTTCACGCCGGCCGGGTTGTGACGCAGAACGGCCAGCGACTGGCCCCGTGTGCGGGTGCCGGCGCCGAGTGCCGGCATCAGAGCCCGGGCAAAGGCGCGCGAGGCCGAGTCACGGCTGTTCCGGCTTTCATAGTAGAGGACGACCGCTCCCTCGGGGGCGCGGGCGTCGATGTCGGCGTGAAAGGAGAGAAAGATCGTGCGCTTCTTTGGGGAGCCGTGAAGGGCCTCCTCGGCAATCCGGACCCGCTCGGCCAGGCCGCGAGAGGTGCCCATGGGCCAGTCGCTGGGCCGGTTGCGGCGGTTGTAGGTGTAGCTGTTGAAGACCTCGTTCATCTCGTGCACGAAGGTCTGGGCCGGTGGCGCCGTATGTCGGATGAGGTGGTTCGGGCTGAGAAGGGTGATATCGACACGGGCGCCGTGTAGCCGCAACAGGACGTAGGACCGCAGGGTGATGTCGTACACGTACTCGTCTTCGACGACGTAAAGTTTCCTCCCCGCCCCGTCCACGGTGGGCACGATCGCCCCGGGGTCGATGCCGCCGTGCCCGGGGTCGAGCACGATATGCCACCCCGCCAGGTCGTCGCTCAGCCGGCCCAGGCCCTGTACTTTGCGCTCAAAGGACTTCCACACCTTCAGCGCCTGGCGGTACGTCTTCAATGGTGATCGCGGATGGATCTCCGAATAATCGGAGCCCTTCTGTCTGTCGGCCTTCGGTCTCTGCCCGAAGTAGGGGCCGTTGTCAGCCGTGAAGACGGGCAGGCCATCGACCCGGGCAAAGAGGTCGTTCCACGGGATCTGGGATAACTCCAGCCTCCGGGCATGGCCGAGCAGGGGGCGCACCCTGAGTACCTGCCCCGGGTGAATGACGGTACCCCGCATGTCGTTCAGTTTCTGCAGCTCGGCAACACTCATCTGATGCAGCTGTGCGATCTCGGACAGGTTGTCACCGGACGCGACGGTGTACGATGCCAGACGGTGTGACGAATCAGTACTCAGGTGCAGTTGTTGACCGGGGTAGATCCGGCTGCCGCTCAAGCCGTTGAGTTTCTTGAGGTCGGCTACGGCCATGCCATAGGCCCGGGCAATCTCCCACAGGGCATCCCCACTCTCGACAACATGAATCGTCGAAGGTGTTGAGCGCAGATGCAGTCTCTGCCCCGGGCGAATGAGGTCACCGTCGATGCCGTTGAGTCGTCTCAGCTCTTCCAGGTCGATCCGGCGCAGGACGGCAATCTCCGAAAGGGTCTGGCCTCGCTGGACGACATGAGTCCCTTCCTCCGTGTGGGTCGGACGGAGACGCAGCTTCTGACCCGGGTGAATCCGATCACCCGTCAGGTCGTTGAGCCGGCGCAACAACACCAGCCCCACGTCGAAGCGTTGGCCGATCAGGGACAGGTTGTCACCGGGTCGGACCGTATAGCTCTGTGGCTCGTCGTCATCACTCTGTGGTTTCGAGGCGACACGCAGAGTCTGTCCCACCCTGATGCCGTCACCACGCAATCTGTTGAGACGGCGCAGCTGAGCCACCGTCGTCCGGTGGGCCACGGCGATCTCGGACAAGGTGTCGCCGCGTCTCACGACGACGGTTCCCGTATTGGCGGATCGAATCGTCGGTTGGGCAGGGCGCAGCCGGAGCGTCTGGCCAACGTGAATGCGATCCCTCCGCAGTCGATTGAGACGACGCAACTCAGCGACGGAGACACCGGTGCGCAGTGCGATAGCGGACAGGGTGTCGCCGGCACGAACCACGAGGGTGTCACCGTGTCGCGTGATGGTCAGCGCCTGACCGATGGTGATGCGGTCGGAAGCCAGCCCATTCCACCGCTTCAGGTCACTTACGGAGACGCCATAACGCCCGGCGATACGTGACAGGTTTTCGGCGGCCCGTACGGTGTGGGTGCCGGCGACAGCGACTTCACCCCACGGCAACAGGGCCAGGCAAAGTGGGACGAGCAGAGGTCGCCACACACGATGGTTGGGCAGGATGCGTGAAGCGCATCTGTCTGAATGGTGCAGCAGCGAAGCCCGCAGACGGACAGGGGAGCGGGTGGCAGGAACACGGCGCTGAAACGGGGACCCGGGGGGAGTCCTGTCAAACAGCGGTAACGCCAAGTATAACACAGACTTGGAGCATCGGCAACGACGACATATCATGGAGGCCATGGGCGGCGGAATATCAAAGGCACGGGCTGCCGGAATCGTCTGGACGCTGGTGGCGCTCGCCGGCTGCGGCGGGCAGGACAGCCCTGCGGCTGCGGGAGAACCCGAACCCGGGTTCGTATCGGTGGACAACCGGACGCCATGGGATCTGGAAGTCGCCTGGCTCGGGGTAGATGACCCGGGCGCCGTCCTGATCCATCGTGTGGTGGTGGCGGCCGGGCAGGTGCAGACACTGACTCGAGAACCGTTGCCAGCTGGGACCCAGGTGCGCCTGGATCTGGTGCTGCGAGTGCCCGTCGAGAGTGGACCCAGGGTGCGGCGGAAGGCGGACGTGTTCGTCGACGGCGATCAGGCCGTCATCGTGCAGGCACCACCCGCCGACCCCTTCGCCGTAGAGATCATCGGCGGCGTATGAGACGCATCAGCGAACGGCTCGTCACACACCTCGATGGTGCGGAAGGCGTTCAGGTCGGGATCCTGCAACACAAGAACTACGCCCTCCTCATCGACTATGGCGACGGCACCGTGGGGGAGACGCTGCGTGAACTCGGCGTGGACGAGATCGATCGTGTGCTCTTCACCCACCATCACCGTGACCAGGCCAGCGGTCTGCTGAGCGGCCATCTCGAAGGCCTGCGGATCGGTGTTCCGGCCACCGAACGAGCTCTGTTCGATGCCACCGAAGCCTTCTGGAATGATGAGAGCCATCGCTGGCATCTCTATGACGACCATCCGCAGCCATGGACGCTGGCCGAATCCGTTTCCGTGACAGACTCGATGGAAGACGGCGATTGCTTCGAGTGGCACGGGGCGAAGGTCAGCGTTCTTTCCACACCCGGGCATACGGATGGCAGCGTTTCCTATGTGGTCGATGTGGACGGAAGGCGGGTCGTGTTCTGCGGCGATGTGATACACTCCCCGGGGTGTGTGTGGGACGTGTACAGCCTGCAGAAGGGGAACGAGCGGTTCACTGACTATCACGGGTTCTTCGGTGCCAGGGAGGCGCTTCTCGCCAGCCTCGACCGGATTCTGGCGGCCAATCCGGACACTCTCATTCCATCTCATGGCGAGGTGATGGAGAATCCCGCCGAAGCCATCAACCTGCTGCAGGATCGCCTCGCCGCCTGCTACGACAACTACGTCTCGATCTCGGCGCTGCGTTACTACTTCCCCGATGAATTCAAGGCGTACGAAGGACGCCCGGGGCACATGCCGCATCAGGCGCATCTCCCCGTGCCGGACTTCCTGCGCCACTTCGGCACGACGTGGGTCATCCTGTCGGAAAACCGGCAGGCCTTCGTCATGGACTGCGGCGCGTCGAAGGTCGTAGAGAAGCTGGACGAGCTGTGCCACAGCGGCGAAGTCACCGAAGTGAGCGGCTTCTGGGTGACCCACTATCACGACGACCATGTGGACGCGATCGACGAGTTTCAGCAGCGATACCCCTGCGCCACATGGGCGGATGCCACCGTTGCCGACGTGGTGGAGCGACCGGTTGCGTGGCGTATACCCTGCATCTCTCCCGTCGTTGCGCGGATTGACAACAGAACGACCGACGGCGATTCGTGGAGGTGGAATGAGTTCACCATGACGGCCTGTCATTTTCCCGGCCAGACCTACTACCACGGTGGACTGCTGGTGGAAGGACACGGCGTCCGGCTGTTCTTCACGGGGGATTCGTTTACGCCCAGCGGCATCGACGACTACTGCGCGATGAATCGGAACCTGCTCGGGCGGCATGCCGGCTACCACCGCTGTCTGCAGATCCTCTCCGAGATGCAACCGACGCATCTGTTCAACTGTCACGTGGATCCCGCGTGGTGTTTCACGGCGCAGGACATCGCCTTCATGCAGGAAACGCTGGACGAGCGTGAGCGGTTGTTCGGGGAACTCATCGCGTGGGAACATCCCAACTACGGCCTGGACGCTCACTGGGTGCGGTGCGACCCCTATGAACAGTGCGCAAAGCCGGGGGACATAATAACCTTGAGGGTTGTTGTCACGAATCACTCCGATGAGACCAGGCAGCTTGTCTGCCGGCCGGTTCTGCCGCGACGATGGCATCAGGAGGCGTCGCCCGCGACCATCGATATCACGGCGCGACGGGAAGGGCCGGCGGTCTTCCGGTTCAGGATCCCTTCCGACGCGACACCCGAGCGAATCGTGATACCTGTCGATGTCGTCTATCAGAACCGCTCACTGGGTCAGTTCCGGGAAGCCGTCGTCGACTGCTCCGAGGCGCGGTGAGGGGTGTCACGCAAGTTGCTGCTGGTGCGCTGACGCAGGCCACGCCGTCAGCCGCCGTATTTCAACCCCGCATCCCGCAAGGCCACGATGTTCGCCACCGGGATGCCGTCGTGCAGCGAGTGATCGGAGGCCAGCACGAAGCCGCCACCGGGGGCGGCGGTCTCGATGGCCTCCTTCGCCTCCTGTTCGACATCCGCGGGTGAACCATATGGCAGCGTCCGCGAGGAGTCGACATTGCCGATGAGGCAGAAGCGATCACCGTACCGCTCTTTGACCGTTCTCAGATCCATGCCGGCGGTCCGTTGCAGCGGATGAATCGATGCGATCTTCGTCTGCGCCAGGTCGTCGAGGTACTGCGTGATACAGCCACAGGAGTGCAGCAGCACGGGGACACCGAGTCCATCGATGTACTCGGCCAGCTCGGCTATGTAGGGCAGCACAAGCTGCCGGAAGTGCTCGTTGCTCATGAAACCGCTGTGACTGTCGCCCAGGTCATCCGACAGCCACATGCCGACACAGCCGGCCTCCACGCTGCGCCGCGCGGCCTCCTTGTTGTACTCATTGGCAATCCGGCAGCACTCGGTGATGAGCGACGGATCGTCGTACAGGGCAAAGCAGATGCTCTCGTATCCCATCAGCATCCAGGTGGCGGTGAGGGGTCCCAACACGCCGCCCAGCAACGCGATGTCGTCGTGCTCCATCGCCACGGCCTCACGAATCTGCACGTCCCGTCCTGGAAGCGTCGGATCGGGTGGCACATAGGCGTCGAGGTCGCTCCGTGACTTGATCGGATAGTCGATCGGCGCGTCGATGGGCCAGGACTCCTCGCCCTGCTGATAGGTGGTGCCCCATTCATCGATATACTTCTTCTCGTCGAGCTGCGTCGGCTGGAAACCACTGAACCCGCCGAAGGGCAGCCAGACGCCGTCGTGCTCCAGCGAAAGGGCACATTCCACCGCGTCCCTGCCGTTGTAGCCGTCAGGCCGACGCCCGATGAGTGTCTCGTACATCGGCTTCTGAAACAGGAAGTCGAACATGGGCACGCGGTCCACAGGCTCGCGTCGCAACGCCGCCAGGAATCGCTCCTTGCGTTTCATGATCTCTCCTTCGTCCCGTCTGTTGCGGCCGGTCGGCGCCGGCGTTCTACTGCCTTGGCAAGACATCATGCACGTAGCGCAAGATGGCGTCGAATATCTGCTCCCTGTGGGGATGCTGCAGCAGGGCGGAGGCCACGTAGATGATGCGCCCGTCGCCCAACGTTCCACCCGGCTGTACGCTGGCGATAGCATCGCCGCCGACCTGACCGTCGGCCCGGGAGACGCTGGCCAGCGTCTCGTAGCTGCCGGCATCCGGATACAGATCGGCGCGCATCAGGCGCGATCCCTGAGCACGCGTCACCTTCCATTCGCCCAGATCCGTCGTGAGCTTCTTCGAGAACGATATCGTGCTGTTCCTGGGCACGTCTGTCATCTCGAGGCGGAACCCGAACCGCGCTGCCTGCTCGCCCCGATCGGGATAGTACATGGGATAGGCGCCGCCGGCCATCACCAGCAGCACGCCGCCACGGCGGAGGAACCCCTCCAGGTAGGTGGCGATCTCTGCCGCCGGCGTATCACCTTCATTGAAGCCTTCGCCCCCGGCACCAACAACCATCATCGGTGGATCTTCACCCCGATTCAGCAGCGCTCCCCAGTCCGCCGGCTGGATATCAAGAACCTTGCCGTTGTAGAGATCACGAATCCATTCGCTGTAGGGTTCGGCGTGAATGGGAACGGGAATTCCCGCGAACCAGCTCTGCCAGCGGCTCACGCTCTCAGGTGAGAACCGGCTTTGTTCCCTGTAGAACTCCAGCTGTGACAGGGGACGATAGGTCTGCAGCGCGGGATCGGGGGTACTCTCCGGAAAGGTTACCGCCTCGCCTCGCAGCAGTCTTCCTCCCAGACCTGCCAGCCGCAGGTAGTGGTCGCTGGGCAAACCTTCGTAGGTGGCAAAACGGCCTACAGGTGGCTGGTTGGTGCACTTGAAGATGGCCGTCCCCTCGTCCACCTCATCGAACATCGCCACGTATGCCATGTTCATGCCGTATTCCTCAATCGCCTCCAGCTGGCTCCAGAAGAAGCGCCCGCCCTGCCGGGGAATCTGGTCCAGGGGGGCACTCCCCTGCCTCAGATTTGTCCAGGAGAACCCGGGAAACGCCACAGCGTAGTAGTCGAGGTCATGCCGTCGACTCAACTCCAGGTCTCCAGGCCAGTACTGGCGAAAATGCTCACCCGCCGACTCCGGGGAGTTGTAGCGTCCCACATTCCAGGGACTGATGATCGTCGCATGCTCCTGCAGCAGGGTCATCCGCTCGTCGGCCCACGTCGCCCAGTCGTTGGGCACGCCCAGCATGATGGTGCAACCCCCATTCTCCGGTTTCTTGAAAAACTCAAGCAACTCCCGGGCAGCCTCCGGGTCGAAGGCGCGATGCCCGAAGCCGTATCCCCAGAGCGACACCACGGGTGCGCCGCGATGGTGCAGGTAGGCGGGGGTCTCCATCAGCTTCATTTCCTCGACGAGACGAGTCCAGTCCGCCTTGATCGCCGCCACGGATGAGTGGTCGAAGGCCACGTCGTACATCACCGCGAAGACTCGGCCGTGTCGATTTGCCCCCTCGCGGACGAGGTTGAGCACGGCGCAGGCCCGCTGGTAGTTCCAGTTGCTCTGATCTGAGATGTAGGCACCAAAGCGTTGCACAAACCCACCGTCGATGCCGTATTCCGCCATCCATTGGAAGTGCCGGTCGACGGTCTGGCGTACCGCCGAGCTGAAGACGCGGGCGGGGGTACCATCAGGATAGCGGAAGTTCGTCACAAAGGTCTCGCCCCTGTCGAATTCGCTCAGGTCCGGCCAGAGGTCGACGGTAGCCCGGGGAGGTGTCCTGTCGACACCGCCCCAGTGCACGAATCCAGAATCGTACCCATCCCCTTCGGCCAGAAACCATCCCTGGTATCCGGCCATGACCTTGTTGTACAGGCTCGAGTTGTCCACGCCCTTCGCTAGGGGACCAGCGTAGGGTGAGAGGGATTCACCGAGGGGCATGGCCCGATGCTCTTGCCGGGCGTGGACACATTCGGCACCAAGTTGGGTCAGGATGGCAATGGCAGCTGTGAGCAGAGGGAGACTCATTTCCGTTCCTTGGTTGGGAAGTATTGCCTGAGGGCCCTTGTGTCACGATAATGGGCACTTGAAGATTCTACACACGCCTCGTTATCGGGGTATCCGTTCATTCACGCAATTGGTTTTCAGGAGGAGCTGTCCGATGGATTTCGTTGCCTGCAATGGAGATTGTACTGAAGAAGGAACTCACTGTGAAGGTTGTGGTCGCAGCCATGAAGAGATCGCCGAGTTGAAGACACACGTGGGGGGGCTGGTCGCGTTCGCTCAGAAGATGAAGTACGGAAACTCCGACGTCTTCGTCGACAGTGTAGCCAACACGATCAAGCACAAGCTGGAAGACGCCAACTAGGCCCGCTCCGCAAACGGCCGTTCAGGAGAGGCGAGGTGGAACGCCACGAGATCGTGCGTCGAGCCATCGAGTTCGGCACGCCGCCACGGTTGCCGTTCTTTCTCGGCGGATCGTGGAGCGACAAGCTGTCGGCGGTGATTGAGGGGTTTCCCAATGACGTGTGCGACTGTTGGGAGATGGACCGTCAGGAGAGCGGGTGGTACTTCGATGATCCGGCGCCCGACGACTGGGGATGCCGGTGGGAGAAGACGGAGCTGAAAAACATGGGGCAGGTCGTCCACCACCCGCTTCAGGAGTGGTGTGCGCTGTCCGGATATCGTCCGCCCGATCCGCGCAATCCCTACTACTTCGCCCGCGTCGACGAAGGGATCGCCGACGCCGCCGATCGCTACGTGGTGCTAACCAGCCACTTCAACCTGTTCGAGCGGCTGCACATGCTCCACGGGTTCGAACGGACCCTCGAGGATTTCTACCTCGAGCCGGAGAAGATTCACCGGCTCATCGACATGATCCTGGAGTACAAGCTCGCCCATTTCGACGAGACGGCCCGTCGCTTCGGTGACCGGGTGCACGGGCTGTTTCTCACCGACGACTGGGGGACGCAGGAGAACACCCTCGTCTCACCGGCGATCTTTCGCGAGTTCTTCCTCGACCGCTACCGCACACTGTTCGACGCCATCCACGGCCATGGCTGGCACGTGCTGATGCACAGCTGCGGGCGGGTCAACGAGTTCGTGCCCTTCTTCATCGAAGCCGGGGCCGACGTCCTCAACCTGCAACAGCCGCAGGCCTATGGCATCGAGGAGTTGGGTGCGGCCTTCGCCGGGCGTGTCTGCTTTCTCACGACGGTGGACATTCAGGCCACCTTGCCCACAGGCAACGCCGAGGCCATTCGCTCCGAGGCGCGGCAGCTGATCGAGCACTGGTCCAAACCCTCAGGTGGTTTCATCGTCTTCAACTACGGAGACTCCGAAGGCATCGGCGTGGACGACGGCGTCGCCGAGGTCATGTTTCGCCAGTTCTACGATCTGCGCCGGTACTGGGCTCCCAGCTAGACGATCTTGTCGTCGGTGGCGTCTTTTCGCTGGATCACTGATCGTCGGTGATGCAGACGCCACGGCCGCCAATGCTTCGCATTGGCTAGACGAACTTGTCGTCGGTGGCGTCTTTTCGCTGAGTCACTGATCGGCGGTGACGCAGACGCCACGGCCGCCAATCGCAAGCGATTGGCTAAACAAACTTATCGTCGGCGGCACCTCGGATTATCTGAACCTGTCCCTGGTCCTCGAGCTGGCGAATCTTCTGCACGATGCGCAGCTGTACCTCTTCGACTTCGCTCAGGCGCATGGGGCCGGCGAAGTCCATCTCTTCCTCGATGAAACCCCGGATGCGTTCGGACATGTTGCCTAGGAGCGTATCCTTGACCTCGTCGCTGGCCGCCTTCAAGGCGATGACGATGTCTTTCTGCTCCACCTCGCGAAGGACGGTCTGAATCTCGCGGTCGGTGAGTTTCTGGATATCCTCGAAGACGAACATCTGATTGCGGACGAATTCGGCGACTTCCGGATCCTGTGCGTCGAGGCGGTCGAGGACGTTCTTCTCCACCGAGCCACCTGTCAGGTTGAGGATGTCGGCCACGACCTTGGGACCACCCACATCCTGATTGCCACCGAGAATGTCACGCAGGTTCGCCTCCAGGCTCTCCTCGATCTGCTTGAGGACATTCGGCGTGATGTTCTCCATGGTCGCGATGCGGTAGGCGACTTCGGCCTGGGTCATCTCGGGGAGCTGAGACAGGATACCGGCCGCCTGGTCCGAGTCCAGCTGGGAGAGGATGAGAGCGATCGTCTGCGGGTGCTCGTGGGAGATGAAAGGGGCGATCTGCTCGGGCGGCACGTTCTTCAATAGATAGAAGCCCGAAGATACCGTGCTCATGACACGGTCGAGGATCTCCTGGGCCTTGCGTGGCCCCACAGCCCGCTCCAGGGCCCCCCGGGCGAAATCGACGCCGCCCTGGCTCATGTACTCGCCGGCGAGCAGATGCTGCTCGAAGTCAGCCAGGACTTCGTCCTGCACATCCACAGGCAGGTGCTTGAGCTCGGCGATCGTGTGCGTGATCTCCTCGATCTCATAGTCGGTGAGAAACTTCATGATGTCGGCGGCGCTCTCCTGACCGAGGGCCACCATCATGACCGCCACCTTCTCTCTGGGAGAAAGCTCGGGCTCTTCTTCCTCGTGCTGCAGCTTCTGACTTGCTACGGCGTCCACGCTGTCGCTCATGGGTCCCCTCTGTCGATCTTTTCCGCTTACCGCGGCATGAAGTTCCACCTTCACCGATAGACCGGTCCCGGCAGTCTCTCGTATCAGATTGAAAACAAAGCAGTTACGTCTTGTCGTCGGGGCCAGCATGCGGCACTGCACCCCACACGCAGAACAGACCATGCAATCGCGGGGCCAGCGGGCATCTTCTCCGGTCTTGCCTTACTGCTCGGACGGTTCCTATATTCATAACACCCTATTAAAACAGCAGTTCCCCGTAGGGCCCCTCCCCCAGACGCACCCTTTCTGACGCCCCCTCCCCGGGCTCACCAAGGCAGGCCGGCCAGTCAGCCAGCCGCCTGGAGCTTGACGGATGAGTATGTACGGCTGGGACCTTTCGGTCCTTCCCGGTCCACCGAAGGCCGATCTGCAGCGTCGCGTACTGGAAGAGTGGTTGACCAATCCCTTCCTCGACGACGACGTCATCGCCCTGTCTCTGCGACTGGGTGAACCCTCGGGTGCTCTCGAGGATGTACTGACGTCCCTGTGCAGAACCGGATTTCTCCGCGACTCGGGCAGCGGCTACACGCTGGCCCTCGATCTGGGCGGAATTCTGCCCGACCTCGGGGAGGCCGCCAGCGAACCCGTCGTCGCGAGCCCGCCGGCAGCCGGTGCCGCCGCCGTGGAACTGGCATCCCTTTCGGGAGCTGTGGCCACGGACCCGGTGACCGAGACCGATCAGAGCGACGGTGAAGACCTCCTCGATCTGCTCGAGGCGGACGACCGGTCCGACGCTCTGACGCGCGAGATCGAGCAGACTCTCGCCGAACTGATGCCGACTCACGGGATCGATGAGTCCCATCTCATCGAAGCGCTTCCCTTCGGTATGATGGTCCTGCTGCCCACAGGCGCCCGGGAGATGGCGAACCTCCGGGCCGCGGACATGCTCGGTGTCGCCCCCGGTCAGCTGGACGGGGCGACCTTCGAGCTGATCACGGGGGTGGACCCCCTGTCCGCCCTCGACACCGTGCTGCCGCTGTCCTTCTCGTTGACCGAGCCCAGGGCCCTTGAAGTGACCCTGCACGGTCACCAATTGCCGTCCGGTACGGTGATTCTGATCCTGCTGCGCGATGTCTCACTTCTGGAGGAGGTCTCGCAGATACAGGCGGAGGTGCAGGAAGAGTTGTTCCAGCGGTTGAAGACCGAGATGGTCGATCCTCTGGCCATGGTCGAACGCTTCCTCGAGAAGCCCGACACAGACCATCTCGTGCAGGCCCGCATCGCGATGGAGCAGATCAACTGGTTCCTGCAGGAGTTCTTCCTGCGGGGCGGCAACAGGAGCTGAGACAGCCCATGGTGATGGACATTCGAGACCTGCGGGATGACGCCGACGACGACCAGGATCGGCCCGAAGAGAAGGCCGAGACACCTGTCGCTGCCGCCGAGACACTCGTCAACCAGCCTGAGCCCGAGGTCGATCTCGAGGAGCTGCTGACGCTGCTGGCAGAGGGTGACGGTGTGCGCCAGGCGGAGGCGGCAGACCAGTTACGGGTCCTGGTGCCCAGCGACGAAGGCATCGAGAGGCTGTGCGCTGTCGTCGAGGACACAGGTGACGCTCGACGCCTGCCGGCGGTACAGGTTCTCGGGTTCCACCGGCAATGGCTGGCGAGCCATTCACAGATGGAACGGGTGCTCGTCTGGATTCGTGTCGAGGAAGATCCCGAGGTGGCCACGGCGATCACGTGGCTGCTGCGTGGACGGGACGTCCTGCAGGAACTGCTGCTGCATCCGGTGGTGGGCGTAGCGCGTGAAGCGGCACTCGGTCTGCCCGTCGGAGAGACGACGCTCGAAGCGTTGCTCGACGCACTGCTCGTCGGTCGCGGTCCCGATATCGACCGCATCCTGACACAACGACTGGCGTCGCTGCATTCGAGTCTGACCTCCCGCGCCGTGGACTACATCCTGAACGTGGCCGATCGCGTTACGGGGGATGCCCTCAGGCACGTGCTGGCGCAGCTGCCACCGCAGCCAATGTTCGAGTTGTTCGTCGAGGGGCGCAGCCGTCCCGAGTGGACCACCGAGCCGACCGCTCAGGACACCGAGCAACTGCAGAGCTGGCATCACGTCGCCCGCCTGGCGTCGCAGTCGCTGCTGCAGGCGCCATCGGGAGAACTGATCCGCTATCTGGTGAATCGCAGTGCCGCCGATGACACCTTTGCCCGAAGACACGCCTCTTTCATGAAGGCGGCTCTGGGCAACACGCAGGATGTGATCGGCCCCGAGCTGCTCGACGACCTGGAACGGCTGACGGTGAATGCCACAGATGATCGTCTCGAGCGCATGGCCCGTATGCTGATGGATCTGAGCGACAAGATCGCCGGTGGCGAGAGTCACTCGCACGTGTCGGACCTGCTGGAAAAGTGGAAGAGCCGGTCCCCGGCACTGAAGCTGAAGATCTACCACCTGCAGCAGGGCCTGAAGTAAGCACACGAGGTCGACTCCGTCCCCGTACGGAAGCGCCGGACCCCCATTCGAGCTCGTCGTCCGGGGGTCTTTCCATGTCAGGTATGGGCGCGACGCAGCAGCAGCAGCCCGAGGGCACCGAAGACGAGAATCACCAGCCAAGCCCCGAGCCATGGCGCGAGGATCCCATTCCAGCCGAGGGCCTGTCCGGCCTTCACCGATCCGTAGAACACGAAACAGATCAGCACGCCCAGACCGAAGGCGCTGGCGCGGCCACCGCGTCGGGTGGCGGCTCCCAGTGGCGCACCGAGAAGGAAGATGACGACGCACGTGAAGGGGAAGGCGATCTTCAGGTGCAGATCGACCACATGCCGGGTCACGTCCTCACCGTTGGTACGTGCCCTCTGGATGTAACCGGACAGTTCGGCGTAATCCATCTCCTCGGGCTCCTTCTGCTGGCGGGCGAAATCCTCGGGCGACAGCTGCACAAGCGTGAGAGCCAGCGAGTCGAAGGGGGCCGCCTGAAGGTCAGGGCCGTCCAGCAGATAGTAGTGACCGTCGGTCAGAACCCAGCGTCCCGGATCGGGCCGCCACAAAGCCACGCGGCCTGTGGCGCGCTCGATGGTACGGCTGCCGTCGGTTCGTTCCCAGGTGACCTGGTGAGCGCGGCGGCGCTTGTGGTCATAGGACCGGGCGAAGATGAACTGTCCGGCCACATCCTGGAGCAGCACCTGCCGTCGCGAGCCGTCGCTGCGGCTGTAGGATCGGATCTCGTCTCGTGTGGTGTTGTAGCGGAAGGTGGCTCCGGGAACGATGACATCAGTGAAGCAAATGGCGGCGCAGGCCATAACGACCGAGAACAGGTAGAGCGGCGTCAGCAGCCTGTGCAGGGAAATGCCGGCGGCCTTGGCGGCGATGATTTCGGATCGTCGAGCCAGGCCACCCAGGGAAAACAGCGTGCCCAGCAAGGTGGTGATCGGCAACGCCAGCAGGACCCAGTACGGTGTGCGAAACACGTAATAGCGGGCGATCTGCAGCAGTGTCGCTTCGTGGTCGATGAAGGTGTCGATGTTCTCGATGAGGTCGATGACGAGCGTGACGAGCCACATGGCCAGGGCGCTCAGCGCCAGGCAACCCAGGTGCCGGCGCAGGATGTAACGGTCGAGACGGGTCACGGCTGCGTTCGGCGCAGGCGCTCGCGCAATCCGAGCAGTGGCCGGTCGAGAACGGCCGCCCTCGTCAGCAGAAAGCCGATGACACCGAAGGTGACATCCGGCGCCCACATGGCCACAGCCGGGGGCACGAAGCCACGGTCAGCCAGTTCTTCACCACCGATAAGGAACATCCAGAAGGCGAAGAAGAAGACGAGGCTCACCGCTACCGACACGGCCGTGCCGCGGGCCTGGTCAAAGCCCCCACGGGGGCGCCCACCAGGACGAAAACGACACAGGCGAGAGCGATGGAGAACTTCTTGTGCACCTCCACCAGGTAGGTGTTGGCACGGCGACGCCGGGTGTCGACGAGGCTCAGCTGTTTCGTGATGCGGCTGCTGAGCCGGCGACTACGCTCGGCGAAGCTGGTTGCATCAGAGGCTACCGCCGCCTCGGCGGCAAAGGCATCCACCGTGGAGTCGACGACGGTGAGGGTTCGCCCGTTTTCAACCCGGGTGGCTTCCACGGCGGCGAGCATGGCCGCCACGTCCATCTCACGGTCGCCTCGGTAGGCGGAGCGGTAGCCGGAGAAGTCGCGGCTGGTGTCACGGATATGAAGAACCTGGCGGCCGAAGGTGCCCCGTGAAATTCGTTCGGGATCGTCGCCGTCGACACGATGATACTCGCCATCCTCGAGGGCCAATCGCATGTACCGGCCTTCGTCGAAGATCTCGATACGGCCCGTCGCCGCGCGCAGCGTCGTGGGCGGACCCGGTTGTCCCGTGTCGTACAAGGTGAGGTCGGACAGCTGGTTGGTCTCCTCGTCGACGCCCCGGATCAGCAGGTGATAGGGCCCGAGATCCCGCAGGAAGACACCTTCCTTCTGCTTGAGGACGAGGGCAGCCTTGGCGCGTCGGAGGCTGGCGGCAAGCTCGCGGGCACGGTGGTTGGCATCGGGCAGCACCTGATCGTTGAACCAGATCATGCCTACGGACAGAAGCAGGGCCGCCAGCGCCACCGGCATGACCACGCGCGTGAAGCTGATCCCCGCCGCCTTCATGGCCAGCAACTCGTTGTCGGCGGCCAGCCGGCCGAAGACCATGAGCACAGCGATGAGAACGGCCATAGGCACGGCGAGGGCGACGATCCAGGCCAGGTTGTAGGTGAACAACTGCAGCGCGACACCCACCACCAGGCCCTTGCTCAGGACCTGGTCGAGCATCTGCAGAACGACATCGATGACGAGTACGAACAGAATGAGTCCGAAGCCCATGGCGAAGGGGGCCAGGTGCTGTGCGAGCAGGTATCGGGAGAGGGAAACCAAGGGTGGTCTGGTGGGTCTGAGGAACGGATGTCCAGGTTGAGAAGTGTGGGTGGAACCGGTAGCGATCGTGGGTGTCAGGGGTGACAGCACAAGTGCCAAGCCCCACCCGGAATATACCACCTGCCCGGGGTTTGCCGCTGGAACGGGTTTTGCAGAAGCTCATCCGACAACCCCACGTGGCTGGCGTGGCTCGATTGCTGGAACTCAGGGCGTCCCGTACGTTGTTGTGCTCTCATCCCGGAGCCAGCCTATCGCGCAGCGCGCACAGTCCTGGCCATTCTTGTTTCTGTCCCGCCTGGCGGTGGCCACAAGAGTGGCCGCAAGCAGGGGTCCTGTGAATAGCAGCCCGTTGATAAAGCCCATCTGGGCTACGGGCGGCCCTTTCGACCGGTGCCTGCGTTGCGCTCCTTCAACGGGTCCCACTGACCCGCTTCGGTCGCGCGCCTTGTCACCGGCCGAAAATGCCTCGGCCTCGCCAACAGAGCGACTTTATCAACGGGCTGCTGGACCCCGATCGTCCCAGTGGGTTTCCGCAAAACCAACGTCTGTCGGTGCAGGCAGGACTCGATGTATGCGCGCGTGCTTCTCAATCGACTCCGTCCCATTCTCTAGACGCCTGTCCATGCCTGCCGCTACGGCTCGACAGCTGGGGCTGGTGGCTCTGTGCTCCTGGCTGATTCTGCCTTGCCTGGCGGCAGCGGATCCGGGACTGAGGGCCCAGCCGTTGCCCAGGGCCGTACGGGATCTGTTTCAGGAGCCCGTCGAATACGCCCCCCTGCGCCTCGGATCACCGCTGCTGCGGCGGCGGCCCCCGCGCCAGCCCATGCTCGAATCGACTACCCCCTTCGCGGCCAAGGACGTCACTGTCGACTCCGCCGGCGTCCACTTTCAGCCCATGGCGGCGGGCTTTCCCATCGGTCCACCGGTGACCATGCCGGAGAGCAGCTATATCGAGCTGGGTCAGACCCACCTGTTCCACAAGGCCAAGACTGCAGCCGTACGACGCGAATACCGCCAGATGGCCGCCGGCAAGGCCGGCACCCGACGCAATCGGCTGGAATGGCGTGTGCCGATCCCGGCGCCGCCCCAGGTCCGCCGACTCATCGGTGATGAGGGCTCACTGCGGATCAATGGCTCACATACCGCGTCGCTGGGCGGCAGGAGTCAATGGACCGCAGGCGAGGTGCAGACTCTGGCCGGGCGGCCATCGAAGTTCCCGACGCTGAGCATGGACCAGGAGTCGAAGTTCTCTGTCGAAGGCAGTGTCGGTGAGGCGATCAACATCCGTATCAATCAGGACACCGAATCTCTCAGCGGTGCCTTCGGTCAGAACCTCACGAACCAGCTATCGAATCAGATCAAGCTCGACTACAAGGGTGACGAGGACGACATCTTCCAGGAGGTGCAGGCGGGCAATACGACGCTGGCCCTGCCGAATACGCGCTTCGTCGGCTTCAATCAGCAGCACAAAGGCCTGTTCGGCATCCGTGCCTCGGGACACCTGGGGAAGATGGCGTTTACCACCATTGCCAGCCATGAGAAGTCGGAGAGCAACAGACAGTCCTTTCGTGGTGGCGCCCAGGTCGATACCGTCGAGATCAAGGACTACCAGTACGTACGCAACCAGTGGTTCTTTCTCGACGAGATCTACCGTGAGCGTCTCGGCGATTTTTCCGAGCTCAACACCGGCCTGCCGTCCGATTTCGAGCCGAATGACCGTATCGACACGCAGACGCTGCAGGTCTTCATCAACGACTTCAACGTCAACAACGATGCCGAGCAACTGTCCCGCCCCGGCGTCGCCAGTATCGACCCGTCCCTGCCCACCAACGCCGCCACCGGATTCAGTGAGGTCGGCACCTGGCACCGGCTCGACCCTGACAACGACTACAGTCTGCAGAAAGATCTCGGGTACATCATCCTGCGCGTCGCCGTTCAGGACCGGCACGCCCTGGCCGTCGCCTACCGTACTGAGGGCGGCGAGCCGGTGGGCTCGGTGCCGGCGGCGCCCGATTCTCTGCGCCTGCGACTGATCAAGGCACGCGACTCGCGCCCCGAGTTTCCTACGTGGAACCTGGAGTGGAAGAACGTCTACCGCATCGTGCGCGGCTTCTCCCGCGGTCGACTCTTCGACGAGGACAAGATCCGTGTCGAGATCCTCAAGGAAGAGCCCGGAGAGGAGCCGCTCAATACCCAGGGGACCAAGACCTACCTGCAGCTGATGGGCCTCGACACTCACGGCCAGGACCCGGGAACCCGGGCGGATCAGATCATCGATGCCGACTATGTGGGACTCGATGGTGCCCAGGGCGTCCTCATCTTTCCCGATCTGCGCCCTTTCGATCCGCAGGCGATCAAGTATGACGTGCTGGGTACGAAGATTCCGGAGATCTACGAGAAACAGCAGCAGCGGGATCAGATCGAGGCGAGTCGCTACATCATCCAGGTGATCAACAGCTCCGGTCAGCAGCGCATCAACCTGACGCAGGGACGGTTGGCCAGCATCGACGTGGAGTCGGTGGATGTACGCCTCAACGGCAAGCAGCTGAAGCGGGGCGTCGACTACAATGTCACCTTCACCGGCGAAGTGCAGTTCCTCGGCCAGACGGTCAACGCCGTGGGAGATCCCGGGGCCGACCTCGAGATCACCTACGAGAGCCAGGATCTGCTGGGTCTGGGCGGCCAGCAGAAAACACTGCTGGGCATGCGGGGCGAGTACGAATTCCTCGGTGGCGACGGCGTGCTCGGTGGCACCATGATCTACAACAACGTGCGCAGCGCCGAGAAGCGTGTGCGCGTGGGATCGGAACCGGCGCGCACGATGGTATGGGACGTGGATGTGCGGGCCAAGTTCGATGCACCTGCCCTTACCCGCGCGGTCGACGCCCTGCCGTTGCTCAAGACCGTGGCGCCTTCGGATGTCACCCTGCGGGCGGAGATCGCCCAGAGCCGGCCGAATCTGAACACCAAGGGGCAGGGCTACATCGATGACTTCGAAGGTTCGGAGCGTCCGGAGATCCTGTCGGTGTTCCGGTCGCGCTGGACGCCGGCCAGCGCCTCGGAGGGAACGCTCCTCGAGGCCGATCGTGGTCGGACGCACTGGTTCAACCCGTTCCATCGTGTGCTGCGCACAGAGATCTGGCCGGGCCAGGAGGATCAGGTCGAGGCCAGCAACAACAAGACCGATGTGCTGACCCTGCAGGTCGTTCCGCCACCTGATGCGACCGACGCCTGGGGTGGCGTGATGACGGTCTTCACCGGGGGAGTCCGCGACTTTTCGCAATCGAAATTCCTCGATGTCTGGTTGCGTGGCGAACGCGGCATCCTGCACATCGACCTGGGCGACATCAGCGAGGACTGGATCCCGAACGGCAACGTCGACACGGAGGACACGCCGCTGCCCGGCCGCACAACCGGAGACAACGAGGTGTCGAAGGACGAAGACATCGGACTCGACGGCCGCACCGATGAGCAGGAACTCGACTTCTACCTTGTCGAGGCCGGCATCGATACGGCGGGCCTCGACAACGACCAGAAACGTCAGCAGTTCCGTGGGCTGTCGGAGTACGCCGGTCGTGACCCGGCAGACCCGGAGGGGGACAACTGGGACTACGATCCGACGAGGAATCGCGATGACTATCGCCGTATCAACGGGACTCAGGGCAACCGCCTCTCAGAGGGGGGGCAGCGGCCGGATACGGAGGACCTGAACAACGACGGCAATCTCAACGTCCGCAACGACTTCTACCATCATGTCATCGATCTGAGGCGGGATGTCCACGTTGCCGGAACACGTTCAGAGGCAGGCTGGAGGCTGTTTCGCCTGGAGCTCTACGACGACGAGACCGAGCGCATCGGCTCACCCGATTCCAGCCGTATCGAGTTCGCCCGACTGGCTCTGGTCACCGACGGCGCCTCGCGTGATACCTCAAGTGTGGAGATCGCGCAGATGGAGATCATCGGCAACGAGTGGCAGGAGGATGGCGTCACACGCGTGCGTGAGGCGGCCACCGTCGTGTCGGACAACGAAGTGTTCAATGTCACCGTCATCGGGACCGATGAGAATTTGAGCTATCGACCGCCCCCCGGGGTGAAGGTGAACCGTCTGGCCGGCTCCCGGGTGCGTGAGCGCGAACAGGCGCTCGTCCTCGACGTCACCGACCTCGACGCCGGGCACCAGGCGGCGGCGACGAAGGTGCTGACGCGGAATGCGAATTACACCAAGTACACGCGGCTGAAGATGTTCGTCCATGGCGATTCAAATGGAGTCTACAACCCGGAGCCCGATTCCAGTGATCTCGAGCTGTTTCTTCGATTCGGCGTCGATTCACTCAACTATTACGAGTATGCGACGCGCGTCTTCCCGGGCTGGGATGATCGCAACGAGATCGATATGGACCTGCTGGAGATGGCGCAACTGAAGGGCAAGCTCCAGCAGGGCCGTGTAGACAGCGCCGGTATTCGGTTGACCCAGATCGATACGGTGATCAGCGATCCCGGAGTACGCCGGGGGGCACCAGCCATCTACCGTGTCCGGGGCAACCCGTCGCTGCAACAGGTGCGTCAACTCACCCTGGGAGTGCGCAACCACAGCGACATGCAGAGTTTCACAGCCTTGGTCTACGCCAACGAGTTGCGCCTGGATGGAGCCCGCAACGATGCGGGGATGGCGATGTACGCGAGTATCAATACCAAGCTGGCCGACTTCATGAATCTGGACGCCACGGCCAGTCTCCAGCAGGAAAACTTCCGTACCCTGTCCAACACCGAACGGCGGAGCGCCGATCTGTCGACGGCGCTGTCGACGACGACGAACCTGCACAGGGTGCTGCCAGGGAGCTGGAGGTTCACCATCCCGGTGAAGTATTCCTACAGCAGTGATGTGAGTTTGCCGCGATTCGGACCCAACTCCGACGTGGAACTGAGGTCAGATGAGAAGCAGTCCCTGCGTTCGACGAACTCAAAGGAGTTCGTCGAGTTCTCCGTCAGCAAGACGGGAGGCAGGAACTTTCTCGTACGCTGGACGATGGATCAGATGAATCTGCGAGCGTCGCAGACACGCAATCGCGGCAGGTCACCGAGCACGCCGGTCAACGATCGCGACACCCGCAGCCTGTCCTTCAGCTACAAGATGCCCCTGCCGAAGCCACGGATCTCCTACCTGGCCTGGATGCCGGGCTTCATGCCGGAGACCCTGCGCAAGTCAGGCCTGAGCCCGCTGCCGGCGACGGCGAATTACTCGGTCAAGGTGAACAACCAGGAAAGCGCGAACTGGCGTTTGGGGCAGGCGGACACGACGCGTAGCGAGATCTTTACGATGAGGGAGATCTACGCTACGAAAATGAGCCCCCTGCGCTCGCTGTCGGGCGACTACAACCTGCAGATAGACAGGGACCTGCGCAAGAAGTACGACCCAGCCAAGTTTGCCTTCGGCCAGGAGGTGAAACGCAATCAACGGGCGGATGTGAAGGTCCAACTGCGTCTCGTGCGCTGGCTGGATCCCACCTTCACCTTCCAGGCCGACTACCAGGAGAATTCGGATCCCAGACGGGGGCAGGCGTCGCTGGTCGACACGACGGGAGGGGTGACCCGCGTTATCCGCACGATGGACACGAACACCAAAAATACCCTCTCGGCTCGTCTCAGCCTGCGCCTGCCGGATGTCCTGAAGATTCTCGGCGCGCCTGGCATCAAGAAACCGGCCCGACCTGTCCGGCGGGCTCGAGCCAGCGAAGCGCCTGTTGACAGCATCGACGGTACGAAGGACGAGAACCCGGAAGAGGAGGAAGGCCCGGGGCAGCCCTTCTTCGTTCGCCGCTTCCTGCACTTCTCCAGCAGCTACCTCGAGCCCTTGTCCTATTCCTGGCGACGGAGTACGGATGCCCAGAATTTCAACCTGGTGGCCCGGCCGGGATTGCCTTTCCAGTTCGGCCTCGACGACAGCCTGCGCATCGAGCAGCGCGGCGTCGGCCTGACCGCACAGGACACCTGGACCCGCAGCACGAATACGGACATGAGCTCGGGGTTGCGGTTGCCTCTCGGGTTCAGTGTGAAACCAACCTTCAAGGAGCAGGTGTCGCATCGCTCCGGCAGCACCGAGGACAGGTTGCGCGTGGAACAGTCGAAGACTTTTCCCAGCCTCATCGTCAACTGGGGCCGGGCGGACAGGCTGTGGGGCCTGCGACGAATCCTCAACAGTGCCCAGGTCAACGTACGCCTCGAGGAAACCCAGTCCGCCCAGGCCGAGGGCAGCCTCGACCCGGCGAACCTGATACGCGAGGCGCGTACGAGGGAGTGGCGGGCCACCTGGACCGGGCAGTGGCGTATCGGGCCGACGTCCCGCATCGAAATGTCGAGCACGACGAGCGAAGAACTCGACTTCGAGATCACTGACGGTTCCGACTCGACCATCGTCGCCAGTCAGAGACCTCCCTTGCGCGGTTCTGGTCGCACCGTGAAGAGTACGAAGACCTTCGACACGCGCTACAAACTGAGGCCGAGAGCATTGCCCCTGTTCGGCAAGCTCAAGTCCAGCATCGACCTCAACTTCCAGATCAACGTCAGCACACAGATCCGGGAGAGTGCCACCGGCGAGGAGCAGCTCGTGCCGATCTCCTCTACGGACCGCTGGGATGCGCAATTGCGCGGCACGTACAGCTTCAGCGATACGTTCCGTGGCGAAGGCGTGCTGCGAATCGAGAACGACCGCAACAACATCTCGGAGAAGACCCGGAAGGTCCGCGAAATGCGGTTCTCCGGGACTCTCACCTTCCGGTAGCAGCACCGGGACAAGAGGACTATCTTGATCGATCTCAATCGACAGGAGGCAGTGGCAGTACTGTTCCTCAGTGGTGCCCTGCTGGTCGGTACCGGAGTGGCCTGCCTCGACTATCTGGACGACGAGCGCTTCGAGGACTTTCACGTCATCGCCGGCGCCGTTGAAGTACCGTCGCAGCCGGAGGCAGTCCAGCAGGAGGCGGGACCGCTGTCAATCAACCGGGCCGACGCCGAGCGTCTGCAGTCTCTGCCCCACGTCGGGCCGAAGACGGCGGCGGCTATCGTCGAGTACCGGCAGGCGCACGGTCTCTTCACCGCCATCGACGATCTGAGTCGAGTGCGCGGTATCGGCGCAGCCACCGTGGAGCGCCTGCGTCCCCTCGTGTCGACGGACTGAACTCGCTTCCCGAAGGCTGCCGTGCTCGGCTCCTCCACCATCCGCTGCACTGGAATCCACCTGGCGCCCCACGGTGTGTATGCCGTTGAGCTGGCCCGCCGACGAAAGAGTGTGTCTCTGTCGCGGTGTGCCATGGTGCGGCTGTCCGGCCCTCTTGAGATACCGGAGGCGCTGGCTGATGACGAGGGGCGGTCGAAGCTGGTGGAGGCGCTGCAGGTACTGCGCCGTGGGGGCATCGAGGCGGAGCGGCCGTATTTCGCCTTGTCCGGAACGGCGTCCTTCATCAAGCGGCGTTTCCTCCTGCCCCGTGATAGGGAAGCGACACGTGAGCAACTGTTGTGGGAGGCCGGTCAACTGCTGGAACAGGACGAGGAGGAGTATGTCGTCGACACGCTGGTGACACGACGCCACGGTTTCTTCATCGCCGCACGGCGGCAGATCCTCGATCTACACGGGGCCCTGTGTCGCCAGGCTCAAATGGGACACCCCGGGTTTGACATGGCTTCCTTCGCGCTGTGCAACGCGCTGGAGAGCTGTGGCGCCGGCGGTGGTGGCATCGAGATCGTCCTGCAGGACGACGGCGAGAGCGCCCGGGCTGTACTCCTGCGCGATGGTGTCTACGAGGCGGAGAGCAGCTGGACTCTCGACGAGATGACGGCTGCCGGGGGCCTCGAGCGCTTCTGCGAGGCTGAACTCGGGGAGCAGGACAGTCTGCGGAGGCTCTGGGTGGCCGGTCCGGGCGAAACCGAAGGAAGGGGGGGATTGGCCGGACTCACCGACGAGGTGACCGATCTGGACCCCTTCATCGGGTTGCCGGTTGCGGAATCGGCGCGGCAGGCGCTGGAGAGTGTCGAGACCCCGCCCCGTGCCTACGCCATCGCCGCAGGGTTGGCTTTTCGCGGACTGACCGACAACTGAGAAAGTCTGATGATCCGGATCAATCTGAAAGCGAAGGCTTCGACGCGCCGCAGTGTGGGAGTCGCCATCGGGCTGGCCGTGGCTGCAGGCGCCTTCGGCGCCGCTCTCTACACTCTGGATCGACAGGTGTCTCTCCGTCGGCTCTGGTCCGAATTTATCACCGAAACGCCCCGGACGACAACCCGCCCGGTGGAGTCCGTCCACGCGCCGCCAGCTCCAGTGCGGCAGGAGGCTCTGCCCGACTTGCCGCTGAGGGGTGATGCCGTGTGGCAATCGCTGGCTCTCATGGGCAGACTACCGGAAGGTGTGCAGATCGCGGGTCTGACGGCCGATGCAGAAGGAAACTTCACCATGGAGGGGAGTCTCGTCGGCGACACGGCGCTGACGGCGGCCATGGACTCGCTGCAACGGTATACCCTCGATGTCAGGGGCACCTCATGGTCTTCAGGGGCAGCCGTCGTCGCTGTCGATTCCTGTCGCTTCACGGGCAAAGTGGCGACCGCACCTGGCACCAGGCTCCAACCCGTGCCGGTCGGGCAGGTGGCGAGCCTGTTCGCCCAGGCAACCGAACGGGCCGTCGCCAGCGGGCTGCAGGCGGTACAGGCCACGCCGCCGCGGATCGAAACACCAGGTACCGATCTCAGCCTGTACCATATGGATCTGCTGGCTGTCGGATCTCCGACGTCACTGCTCAGGTTCGCCTCTGCTCTCACCGATCTGGCAGCCAGGGTCGGCACCACCCGTCTAGCCGTCGTGCGCAGTTCAGTCGATGACACGTACAGCCAGGTCACCATCTCTCTCGACGCCATCGTCAAGGAACCTCGATGAACCGAGCCATCTACCCGGGCAGCTTTGACCCGATCACACTGGGACATCTCAATATCATAGAACGGGCCCTGGACATGTATGACGGGCTGGTCATTCTGCTGGCCGTCAATCCCGGGAAACAGTCCCTGTTCACCGTCGAGGAGAACCTGGAGATGCTGCGCGATGCCACGTCCAAGTGGCCACAGGTCGAAATCGACTCGACGACGGGACTGCTTGTGGACTATGCGCGGAAGCACGGAATCCGTCAGGCCGTGCGTGGGCTGCGGGCCGTGACTGACTTCGACGCTGAATTCAGCATGGCCCTGACAAATCGCAGCCTGTGGGAAGACTTCGACACCGTCTACCTGATGACAAGTGCAGAATACATGTTCCTGCGATCCTCCATGGTGAAACAGATCGCCGAACATGGCGGTGACATCAGCGGCTTCGTGCCCGACAACGTCGAGGCGAAGCTGCGGGCCCGCTTCCGCCGATGACTCCCCGGACCAGGCGAGCAGCACATGTTTATCGATGAAGTGACGGTCACCGTGAAATCGGGCGCAGGGGGCGACGGCTGCATGAGCTTCCGCCGCGAGAAGTTCATCCCCCGCGGCGGTCCCGACGGCGGCAATGGTGGCGATGGCGGCCGAGTCATCCTGCGCTCCGTTGCCAACCTGTCGACCCTCGTCGACTTCCGTTACAGGTCACGCATCGAAGCCGGGCGGGGGGGACACGGCAAGGGCAAGGATTTGACGGGCGCGCGCGGCGACGAGGCAGTCCTGCGGGTTCCGCCCGGAACCGTGGTACGCGACGACGCGACCGGGGAGTTCATCGCGGACCTAGCCGGTTCGGACCAGGAGTTCGTGTTGCTCAAGGGGGGCCGCGGTGGTCGTGGCAATGCGCGCTTTGCCACATCGACGAACCAGGCGCCAAGACGGGCAGACCCGGGCGCTCCCGGCGAGGAGCGGATCGTTCGTCTCGAACTGAAGCTGCTGGCGGACGTCGGTCTGGTGGGCTTTCCCAACGCCGGCAAATCGACCCTGCTGTCACGGCTGTCGGCGGCGCATCCGAAGATCGCCGACTACCCATTCACGACCCTGCAGCCCAACCTTGGTATCGTCCGCTTCGGCGACTACGACAGCTTCGTTCTGGCCGACCTTCCTGGACTGATCGAAGGGGCTCACCAGGGCAAGGGACTGGGGATCCGGTTTCTGCGCCATATCGAGCGTACCCGGGTGCTGCTGTTCACTCTCGAGGCGACGGACGAGACGCCGGAACAGCAGTTCGAGGCGCTGCGCGATGAACTGAGACAGTTCGATCCAGGGCTGCTGGAGAAGCCCTTCGCCGTGGCCTGGACCAAGGCGGACCTGCTCGGCCCCGACCCGGAGGCTCCGGCCTCACCGGAGGGGGCGGGAGAGGCGCCCTGCTTCCTGATCTCATCGGTGTCCGGTCATGGCCTGGCACCGTTGCTGAGATGGCTCGGTGAGAGTGTCGTCGCAGACCGGGCGCTGCGTCAGCAGGATACGGAGCCTGACGAGTCATGAACCGCTCAGAGCAGAAATACTCCGAGCAGCGGGCCCTGCTGCAGCTGCGTCGCCTGCCACGCGTCGGGGACGCTCGTTGCGCCGATCTGCTGCAGAAGTTCGGTTCGGCGCGGCTCGCCCTGGAAGGGCTGCGGGCAGACGGTGCAACCGTCGATGCCTCTGGCGAAGACTGGGCGGCAGCGCAGCTGGCCCGTGCTGCCGAGCTCGGCGCCCGGTTCATCGCGATCGACGACGAGGCGTATCCCGAGCTACTGCGACAGATCCCGGATCCGCCGATCTATCTGTTCGTACGCGGCCGGGAGGACCTGCTTCGGGAGCCGGGCGTCGCCATCGTCGGCTCCCGGCGCTGCACATCCTATGGCAAGGATGTGGCGCGTCGTTTCGGTCGCGATCTGGCCGGCCGGGGTGTCATCGTCGTCAGCGGATTGGCCCTCGGCATCGACGCCGCCGCCCACGTGGGCGC
>Ga0187827_10001674_pt1 | contig 32049 bp, 29 predicted proteins | sample ETNtaG_39_FD_167969 | JGI IMG/M metagenome (GOLD analysis project Ga0187827, IMG submission 167969) | Marine microbial and viral communities from oxygen minimum zone, Eastern Pacific Ocean - ETNP2014_SV_150_PacBio MetaG (Illumina Assembly) | ecosystem: Environmental > Aquatic > Marine > Hypoxic...
TGCTCCGGAAGAACGGGACTTTGAGGTCGAGCCGAATTGGGATTTCGCCGAGCGGACGGGGATCTTTGATCTGGCCGCCGGGGCCAATATGGCGGGCGCACGCTTCTACGTCCTGAAGGACAAGGGTGCCGCGCTTCAGAGGGCGCTGGCCGACTGGATGCTGGATGTGCACACGCGCGAGCACGAGTACACGGAGATAGCGCCGCCGTTCATGATTCGGTCCGATGCGATGACCGCCTCCGGAAATCTGCCGAAGTTCGCCGACACGATGTTCCACGATGATGAGGACGATCTCTGGCTGATCCCGACCGCAGAAGTGACGCTGAACTACCTGCACGCCGGGGAGATCATCGAGCCGGGAATGCTGCCCCTCAAGTACGTCGCTCACACGCCTTGCTTCCGCAGGGAGCGCTCCTCAGCCGGACGGGACACCCGCGGCATCAAGCGCGTGCGCCAGTTCGAAAAAGTGGAGATGTTCCAGTTCGTTGATCCGAAATACTCCCAGGGCGTGCTGGAATCGATGATCGACGACGCGATCGACCTGTGTGAGCGTCTCGGGCTGCCCTGGCGATTGCTGGCGCTCGCGACGGGAGACATCAGTTTCCAGTCCGCGCAGACGTTTGACCTTGAGGTGTGGGCGCCGGGATCGCAGGAGTGGCTGGAGGTCAGTTCTCTTTCGGACTGCACCGACTTCCAGGGCCGACGTTCCAACACGCGCTATCGGCCTGAGGACGGTGGCGGGCCGGGATTCGTGCACTCGCTAAACGGCTCCGGGCTGGCGCTGCCACGTATCGTCATCGCAATCCTGGAGAACTACCAGCAGGCGGACGGCACCGTGTCCGTCCCTGACGTGCTGCGACCCTACACCGGTTTCGACATGATCGGGTAGCGCCGGCCGCACTGGTTGATGAGTCGTGTCGAAAAACCGGATGGTGCAACCATGGCTACAACCGCAACACCGTAGGGGCGGCTGGCTATCCGCCCTCGGGTTGATACCAATCGACCCGTGCTACTGGTGTGACGGATCGCGGCACATCGGTGTAGTGGGGTTCTGGTCGGGAGATCCTTCGCCTCGGCCCAGGATGACAGAAGGACGTGTCGAGCAAGTACGGTCGCAATTACGAAAACTCCGTACGGACGTATGGCAATACACCCACGTCCATCCTCCCAGAACCCCAGGTAATGAGCAAAAAGCGTTTTCGCACAACGGACCTTTCGCCAACCTCAGTGTTCTCAACCCCCCGAACCGCTCACGCTAGTCGGTTGAACGTCTCCATCGCCCGATCAAGCCCCTCGCGCTGAATCGCCTCAACGGCGTCGGCCGCCCGGCTGACAGCGGCTTCTATCAGCGCACGCTCATCGGGGTGGAACCGTCCGAGCACGTGCTGGATGGGATCGCTGCCCGCCGGGGGTCGTCCCACCCCGATGCGCATTCGAGGAAACTCGTCCGTGCCCGTCACTTGCCGCACCGACTTGAGGCCGTTGTGGCCGCCCGAGCTTCCCCCGACCCGCAGCCGCAGCCTGCCGATTTTCAGGTCCATATCATCCACGATCAGCAATAATCGGTCGGGCTCGGCGTTGAACTTGCGCAGGACGTTACGGACCGACTTACCGCTCTCGTTCACAAAGGTAATCGGCCGAACGATGATCGCCGGTGCGCCCCCGATTTCCGTCTCCGCCAGCTCCGTGTCGCGCACCTTGTTTTCCAAACGCGCGCCAGCGCGACGGGCCAGCTCATCCACGCACATCGCGCCGACGTTGTGGCGCGTGCCGCGGTACTTCGCCCCGGGGTTTGCGAGGCCGATTACGATCAGCGGCTTGCGTGAATTCGCGTCTTCGAGACGCTTCCGCTCTTCACTCCGCAGGAGCCGAAACGGGTCGAGAAACCTCTTGAGGACCAATCGTTATTCCTCTGCTTCAGATGCCACGAAAAATTCATGTAGGAGATCGATTACTTCACCGCCCAAATGGTCCGGAAGTGCGGACAGATCTGCGGCCTCCCGCAACCTGAGCAGCCCCGTCAACCGTTCCGGTTGTCTGCCGGCCAGGGCCTCCCTCACCGCCACGTTGCTTGGTGCCGAATCTGACGATATCGCATACCCGGCCCGGGTTTCGCGCAACGCTGCGGCCTCTTTCGCAACGGGGCGAAGGTCCGGCGACATGGTCCCATTGGGCGCAACCACCACGACCCTTTCGTCGTCGATCTCGTCCCGGGGCACCGGGCCCGATGGTCCGAGGAACACGATCCTGAACATGGCGTCGCCACCGGGCGGACCTCCCCAACGGACGTTCCAGAACCCCGTGACAACCGGCTCGCCGGGATACCGAACTCCGCTCAGATAGATATCGACCGGGATGGCGCTGGGGTCTTCAGCGAATGCGCCGGCCCACCCGGTTGTGGATCGCGCCGGACTTGGCAGGGTTGTCATTATTCTTCCTCCGCGTCATCTAGGCCGATTGGTTGGGTCACTCGCTAACGGACAGGCTGGTCAATCGAACAGAGTTGTCTGAGATTCGGTGGTGCCGGATCCTTGACCTGGTGTCGCATCGCCCGAGACTTCTGGCGCTTCCCCGGCCAGAAATTTGAGGAACTGATCCTCCTCCAGGACCGGGATCTTCAGGCGGATTGCGGAGTCGTATTTCGACCCCGGATCTGCACCGACGACTACGTAGTTCGTCTTTCTGGAGACGGAAGACGACACGGCCCCGCCAAGCTCCTTGATCTTGGCCTGCGCTTCTCGCCGCGACAGGGTTACCAGCCGGCCGGTCACGACAAACCGCAGCCCGGTGAAAGAATCTTCTCCTTCCGGCCGCTCCGCGATCGGCGGCGGCTGCACACCGCGGGCCTCAAGGTTTCTCAGTATCCTCAAGTTTGAGTAAAGCTGAAGCCAGTCTTGGGTGCTTTCGGCGATGGCTGGGCCGATTCCCTCAATGCCGATCAAGCTCTTGACCAGTTCGGTCTGTTCCCCAGTTTCGACCGGTATGTGACGCCATATGTTGGCCCGCAGGGATGCACCGATCAGGGCACCAAGCGAACGGAAGTAATCGGCCATCAGCTCCGCGTTTTCCGAACCGAGGTGTGGGATCCCGAGGCCCGTGATGAGCCGCGCAAGGGACTGGGTTTTAGCGCCGTCGATGGCCTTCAGGAGGTTGTCGACGCTGATCTCACCCATGCGTTCGATGGCGATCAGGTCTTCGCGTCGGTCAGCCAGGTCGAAGATATTGGACACATCGGCCACAAACTTTTGTTGGTAGAGCACCGAAACCAGCTTCTCACCGAGCCCCTCGATGTCCATAGCGCCGCGTGACGCGAAGTGCTCCAGGAGGCGGACCGTCTGTGTCGGGCAGGCTCCGCTCACGCAGCGGATCACCACGTCCTCGTCGTCCGGCACAACCGCGCTGTCGCAGGCCGGGCATCGGGCGGGCATCTCGAACGGCTTCGAGTCCAGGCTGCGCTTGTTCTCTGGCGCAGGGCCGACGATCTGTGGGATGACATCGCCGGCGCGCTGGACGATCACAAGATCGCCCCCCCGGATGTCCTTCTCGGCGATCACGTCGGCGTTATGCAGCGTCGCCTGGCTCACCGTCACGCCGCCAACAGAGACCGGCTCCAGAATGGCGTACGGAGTCAAACTCCCGGTCCGTCCGATGTTGATGGCAATTTCTTTGAGGACCGTCGTCACTTGCTCTGCGGGGAACTTCCAAGCCGTGGCCCAGCGTGGATCGCGCCCCACGCTCCCCAGACGCTCCTGCAACGCCAGATCGTCCACCTTGATAACGAGTCCATCGATGCCGTAATCCAGACCCGACCGGCTCCGGCCCGCGGCCTCGAACGCCTCGGCCACGCTATGGAGATCCGTGGCCAGGTGGGACCACTTGTTGGTCTTGAATCCCCAGCGGTTCAGCGCTTCAAGAACGCCGGATTGCGTCCCGGGCAGACCGGCACCCGAGCCCGAGCCTGAAATCGAGTAGATAAACGCCTCAAGAGGCCGTGTCGCCGTCTCAGCCGAATCAAGCTGTCGCAGGGATCCCGAGGCCGAGTTGCGCGGGTTCGCGTATGTTTGAAGGCCCTGTTCCGCGCGTTCGGCGTTGAACTGTTCAAACGCGGAGATCGGGAAGAACACTTCACCCCGGACCTCCAGCGCCTCCGGGGCGTCATCGCCCGCCAGCCGCAGGGGTATTGACTTGATCGTCCGGATGTTCGTCGTTACGTCCTCGCCACGAACCCCGTCGCCGCGCGTCGCCGCTTGCACCAGCACACCGTTCTCGTACCGCAGCGCGACCGCCAGACCGTCGATCTTCAACTCGCAGCTCATGTCGAACCGCTCGACTTCGACGTACTCGCTCACACGCCGGTGCCACGCCTCAAGTTCCTCCCGGTCAAACACATTGCCGAGCGATAGCATCGGAGACGCGTGGACCACCTCTTCAAACCCCTCGGAGGGAGGCGCGCCGACGCGCTGGGTTGGCGAATCAGCCGCCAGCAGTTCCGGGTGCTCGGCTTCAAGCGTTTGTAGCTCCCGAAGCATGATGTCCCATCGGGCGTCGGATATCTCGGGCGCCTGCTCAATGTAATACAACCGGTTGGCCCGGTTCAGTGTGTCGCGCAGCTCGGCAGCCCGCTTCGCGGCGGAGTTTGAGGTCATGGCGATCATTTTATGCCCGGACCTAATTCCAGTTCAGGGCTCGCCGGGGAACAACGTAATGGGAGTGGTTAGGCGGGTTTTGACCCAGGAAATGCGTGCAGGGTATGGATTCAATCTGGTATCTCCAACTCCAGATGGCAATTCGTTCCCGCATCGAGGCGTCCCGGCTCCGTCAAATAACGGTAATCACACGTAAAACGGCCGATTCCGCCCCTATAATCGGTTGCCGGAGATGGCGTGTACGGCGACGGAATCTTCTGGATCCAACTGGAGAACCACGCTGAAACTCACGCGGAGGTTTCCAAGGGTCAGTCTCACAGCGAGATTTCGCCCTCAACCCTGACCCTCTCCTGTTTGGGGGGAAATTTACTGCAACGACAGGAGGCACGGAGCGTTGGTAGATGTAAGACCCTTCCGTGGAGTTCGATACAACACCCGGTCAGCGGGCGATCTTTCGACGCTCCTGTGTCCGCCATTTGACGTGATTTCTGAGGCGGAACGGGAGGGGCTCTACGCCGGGTCACCGTTCAACGTCATCCGGCTCGAGTGGGGCAGGGACGAGCCGGGCGACACGCCGGGCAACGATTGGTACGCACGCGCCGCCGCTCTCCAGGCTGAGTGGCTGGCATCCGGCGTGTTACAGGAAGACGACTCCGCCTCGATGTACGTGATAGAGGAGACTTTTTCATACGCCGGCAACGACTACGTCCGGCAGGGACTGATATCGGCGATCAGGTTTGAGGAGTTCGACAGCGGCGTCGTGCTTCCGCACGAATTCACACGTCCTGGACCCAAAGTGGACCGGCTCGAATTGATGCGGTCCGCACATGCCAACTATAGCCCGCTGATGGTGCTGTACCGGGACCCTGATTCCGCCGTCTCGGCAGTGATGAAACGTGCGATAACCGGCCCGCCCGTGGCGGACGCGGCGCCGGAAGGGCTCCCATCCATGCGGCTCTGGCGGATCTCAGATCCCGCCGAGATCCAGAACGTGACCGCTGCGCTTGCCGACACGCAACTGTATCTGGCTGACGGCCACCACCGGTACGAAACCGCACTCACCTATCGTGATGAGGTCCGTGAGTCACGGGCCGTGGGCGGGAACGATGCCGTTAACTTCCGTCTCATGACGCTTATCTCCGTGGATGATCCAGGTCTGCTGTTGCTCGGCTACCACCGGCAGTTGCAGGACGCGTCGGACGATGAGCTGGCGAAATTCCGTGAGTATATCAACGCCGCTTTCGACCTCGAAGACAGGGGCGCGATCGACCCGGCATCCGCCGCGGAGTTCGAGACGGCGCTAAATGCGGTGCCTCAGGACAGGGTCGCGATCGGATTCGCCGGTGTGGCGCCGGGACGGCTTCATATCGGGGTGATGCGTGATCCGGCCGACGCTGCCGACGAACTCGCAGCTTCCGACTACACGCGGCTTCACGACGAGGTGATACGGTCGACGTTTGCCCTGGACCGGGAGCAGGCCGTGATAGCGTTTGAGCACAGCGCCGCCGCCGTGCTGAGGGCGGTATCGGCCGATGCGGCGCAGGTCGGTTTTATTATGCGAGCCGTGCCGATCGGGCCGTTTGAGACAATCGTGAAGCGGGGCCAGCGGCTGCCGTCGAAGTCCACCTACTTCCACCCGAAGCTGCACACCGGCGCCGTGATTCAGAGCCTTGAGGGCGAACTATAGGTCGACTAAAACGACACCGCTCGCTCGCCTTGCGTACTGGTCGGGACATTGTTGGACCAGCGCCTGTAATCACAGCGGTTACAGAACCGGGAAAACGCAACTATCGGGCACAGTTGTCACGGAACGAAGCGACCACTTCCTGTGCATTCTTGGGGTGCAATCACAACGCTCCACCACCGAGAAGTAACCGCGTGCTCGCTGGTCCGGGGGTGCTCCCGAATGGCACCCTAATGTTGTCTAACGACACAGAACCGGCGGATTGTCCAAATCGAAATTATGAACTATCGGCCCGTGCAGCCTCGGGGATAATGAGTGACTCAATGCGTTCTTATGGTGGATGCTGCTGCGGATATCCGCGCGATCATTGTCGAGGAGCTCGAATCCGCCGGCTATGACACTCCGGACTTGGAAATGGGCGACCGTGGCAACGCCGCCTTCAGCCGCCTATCGAATCGAGTCTCATGAGGACTGTTTCCGCCGCCACCTGGTGACGGTAGTTGTCCCCCAGCGACTGCCATACGAGGTGCCCGTCCCTGTCGATCACATACAACGAGGCGTCCGCCAGTTCCGTATCGAAATTATCGAACCGTTCCCACTGTTTCGGCACAGCCTCTGTCACGTCGTATGCGAGTGGAAAGGTGATGCCAACGGACTCGATAGAGCCGTCCGCGGTGCTCAAATCCTGCGTCGTCACGGCGATGACCTCTGCGTCAAGGGCCTTTATCGCCTCGTAGCTGCCCTGCAACTCACCGAGTTGCCTGCGGCAGTAGGTTCACCACCAGGCCTGAAAGAACACGAACACGACGTTCTGTTTACCCACGTAATCGCCGAGGGAGATGGATTCGCCGCCCGCCGTCGGCAGATTGAAATCGGGAACGGGTCCGCCGACCGCAGGCGCGGCAGCGATGACGACATCCGAACCGCTGGCTCCGTCCGATGTGTCGCCCATCGTCGCACGGTCCATGCCGGCAAGCGCGGCAAGCACGTCAAGAATCGAATCGGGTGTCGGACGCTGATCGATCGACGTGCCGATCAGCGCGGACTCTATCGAACCGTCCGTGCGGATGATGAAGGTCGCGGGCGCAGACACGCCGTCCCCGAGCAGGTCGTACAGGCCCCACTCGCTGGTGACGGACGTGTCGGTGTCGTACAGGACAGGGAACTCGAGCCCGAGCCCGACCTTCATGGCGACGGCGTTCTCCGCATCATCGACGCTGAGCACCACGACTTCGCCGCCGAGTTGTGTGAGTTCCGGATAAATCCCTTGCAGCTCCAAGAGCTGGTTACGGCAGAGGCCTCAGAAGAAGCCCCGGTAGAACACCAGCACGGTGTTGGAGTGGGAGTAAACGTCCGAGAGCCTGACCGTTCCGCCGCCCGCTCGTGGCAACTCGAAATCTGGCGCCATGACGAACTCGTTGGTCGAACTCGGGTTCGGCGTAGCGGTATTTGAAGCCGCGGCGCCCGCCGTCGGCAGAGCGTCGGGTGTGTCATCTATTTCCGCCCCACTTCCGCAAGCGATTACGGACAGGGAGACCAGAGCGATAGCCAACAGTGGGAACCGCCCGATTAAACGTTTTAAGAAGCCGGTGCGCCTGTTACGCGCCAACTCGTACCGCCTTTCGACAGTGCCCGATTTACGGAGGGTTACCGGGTCGTGAGGGCTCCGGATCCCGTCAGATAGCTGCCGGTGCGCCGGCCTTACGCCCGCAGGTCCGCCAGCGTTTTCTCGGCTGCGGTGATGCTCTCATCGATGTGCTCCGGCAGAACCCATCCCATATGACCGATACGAATGATCTGCCCGGCCAGCTTCTCCTGGCCGCCGCCGAACTCAACGTTGTACCTGTCACGTGCGTGGGCAACGAGCGCCTTGCCGTCGATGTCATCCGGCACGCTGATCGCCGTCACCGTGTCGGACGCAACCGACTCGTCCGGGAACAACTGGAGGCCGATCCTCCTCGCGCCGTCACGTGTCTGCTGCGCGCGTGCCGCGTGACGAATGAGCACCTCTTCGATGCCCTCTTCGATGATCGCCTGCAGTGAGTGGTCCAGCGCATAGATGATCGATAGTGCGGGAGTGAATGGCGGCTGGCCAATTCGGAGGAACTTCTCGTACTGGCCCATGTCGAAGTAGTACTTCGGGATCGTGGACGACTCGTACGCCTTCCAGGCGCGGTCGCTCATCGCCACCATCGCGATGCCGGGCGGAGCCACCCACGACTTCTGCGATGCGGTGCCGACCACGTCCAGTCCCCAGTCGTCCATTGGCAGCGGAACGCCCGCAGCGCTGGAAACCGCATCAACAAGAACCAGGGCGTCAGACTCGTCGTGAACGACCTTTGAAATCGCCTCGATTGGGTTCATCACGCCGGTGGAGCTCTCGTTGTGCGTCACCACGACAGCGGCGCAGTCCGGGATATCGCGCAGCGTCTCACGCACGCGCTCGGGATCGGCCGCCTTGCCCCATTCAAATTCGACCCGCGTGACCTCCGTCCCGTACGCCTCAGCGATGTCACCGAAGCGGTTGCCGAAGGACCCGATGCTGATAGAGAGAACACGGTCGCCGGGGGACAGCGTGTTGACCACTGCCGCCTCCATCGAGCCCGTGCCGGAAGCCGTCAGGAAGTAGGCGCGGCCCCGTGTGCCGAGCACTTTTTTGAAGTTGGCGGTCATCCGATTGATGATCTCGGCGAACTCCGGCCCGCGGTGGTTGATCATCTGCCCGCCTACCAAGTCCAGAACGTCTTCAGGTAGTGAAACAGGGCCGGGGATTCTCAGGTTCAATTCGGACATTTTTTCCCGTCGTATTGCCAGAAAATATGGAGACCAGAGTGTCGTGGCGCTCGGACGCGCCACGGCGCGACCCTTCGTGAACTGCGTCGCCAGCGTCGCACCGTTGAACAAGTTTAGCGACAGTTGCACTCAGATGGCGTGATGTGGATGTGAACTTCCGGTTAGCAAACTTAGTTTGCATCAAATCAAGGCACATGCCCATTCGCGACCCGTACAACACAGTTTTTTCGTTAACCGCGATTCAGTACGAAAACGCTTCCCCCTCTCCCACTGGGAGAGAAGGTTTCGATCAAAACGGAGCTTTATCGGCCGTTGCTCTTGTTGGTGAAGGTCCCTCGACTTCGCTCGAGTCGACGCGGCTTATGCCTAATCCAACCGCACCATGAAGTAGTTGCGGGCGCCGCGCCGGACGACGATCACCTCGCCATCAATCGCCTCTTCCCGGGTCACGTGGCCGTGGGGATCGTCGACTCGTCGGTTGTTCAGGTAGACACCCCCGCCCTCGATCAACCGGCGCGCCTCGCCATTGGACTTCGCAGCCCCGATGGCCGTGAGGAAGGCTGGCAAAGGCGGTCCTTCACCCTGAAACTCCTCTTGCGGCATTCCGACCGATGGCACGTCGACGAATATGTCCAGCAGCTCGGCCGCCGAGAACCCGTCCATCTCTCCGCCAAACAGCACCTCCGACGCGCGCAGCGCCGTCGTCACGCCGTTCGGCCCGTGCACCATCTGCGTCACCGTTTGGGCCAGCGCGCGTTGCGCCTCCCGCTTCTGCGGCTCGGATGCCACGGCTTCTTCGTAGCCCGCGATCTCGTCCAGCTCCAGCAGCGTGAACAGTTTCATGTGAGGGATCACGTCGGCGTCGTCCACGTTGATCCAGTACTGGTAGAACCGGTACGGCGAGGTCTCTTCCGGGTCCAGCGTTGGCGCTCCGCCAACGGACTTACCGAACTTCTGGCCGGAGGCCGTAGTGACGAGCGGGTACGACAGCGCGTGCGCCTGGTGGCCGCGTGCTCGACGAATCAGGTCCACGCCGGCCAGAATGTTGCCCCACTGGTCGGAGCCGCCCATCTGCAAATTGCAGCCGTATTCGTCGTGCAGCACCAGGTAGTCGTACGCCTGAAGTAGCATGTAGCTGAACTCTGTGTACGATATCCCCTGCTCGCGGGTCATCCGGGCTGAAACCGACTCCTTGGACAGCATGTAGTTGACGGTGAAGTGCTTGCCGACGTCCCGGAGGAAGTCGGTCATGCCAACCTTGCGCAGCCAGTCGGCGTTGTTGATGACGCGCGCTGGGTTGGACTTAACGTCGAAGTCTAGGAAATGGGCGAGTTGCAGCTTGATGTTCTCGACGTTGTCGTCGATCTGCTCCATCGTCAGTAACTGCCGCTCATCATCGCGTCCGGATGGGTCGCCGATCATCCCCGTGCCTGCTCCTGCGATGGCGATGGGCGAGTGGCCGTGGCGCTGCATACGAACCAGCCCCATGATCGGGACCATGTTGCCGACGTGCAGGCTGCGGGCTGTCGGGTCAAAACCGACATACACCGTGGTCTTCTCGCTCCCCAGCATGCCTTCCACGCCCGGTGTTGAGTCGAATATAGCGCCTCGCCAGCGCAGCTCTTCGATGATGTCCATACCGCTCACCGGGTTCCTGACTGTTGGTGGGGCACGCCAAGTATCCGGCGCGTCTCTTTCACGTCTTCGTTCATTTGCGCGATCAGCGCGTCCTCGCTCTCGAACCGCTCTTCCGCGCGCAGCCGCTCGACAAATTCCACGGTTATGCGCTGCCCGTATAGATCGCCGTCAAAATCGAGCAGGAACGGCTCGATAACCCGTGGACCGTTGTCAAAGGTGGGACGCACACCGATGTTTGTCGCGGCGAGATATCGGCCACTGCCGGTCGTCACGTAGCAGGCGTAGATGCCATCCGATGGCAGCGCGCCGTGCGGGTCCGGCGTGATGTTCGCTGTCGGAAAGCCCAGGGTGCGGCCCCTACGATCGCCTTCCGTGACGACGTCCGTGATGCTGAAAGTCCGGCCAAGCAACTCGGCAGTGGACGCCACGTCGCCCTCGTCGAGTGCGGCACGGATGGTGCTGCTGCGCGCCACCTTTCCGTTCACCATGGCTGGCGGAACGACCCGCAGCGCAAACCCCAGTTCCTCGCTCAGGGCCGTCATGCGGGCCTCGTCACCGTCCCTTTCGTGGCCCACCGTCGCGCCCGGCCCCAGGACCAACCCCTTCATGTCCAGCTCCGCCATCAGGATTCGCACAAATTCCTCGGCGGCGATGGTGCGGATACGGTCGTCGAACTCCAGCTCGATCACATGGTCGATGCCAAGCGCTTCGATCAACGACCGGCGCTCATCCAGCGGTCCCAGGTGGAGAACCCGGCGATCCGGGTTGATCAGTTCACGGGGCGGGTATTTGAACGTGATCGCAACACTGTCCGAGCCGATCTCCCCGGCCAGCGCGATGGTTTCCGCAAACAGCCGTGCGTGCCCCACGTGAACACCGTCGAACGTGCCGACGGTGATCACGCCCGGTCGGCCGTGGGAAGCTGCCTGGAGCTGGGACTGGAGGCTCATTGTCCTGACAATCGTCTGTTACCGGGGTTAGGGGCAGCCTATACGGTCAGCGGCTGAGCGCGAAGCGGAACGCGGTTGTCCGCACCCACCCCGGCCACGTTGCGTACGCCGTCCATGAGGCGACGGAAATTCTCAAACGTCACCGACTGCGGTCCGTCTGACATGGCGTGGTCCGGGTTCGGATGAACCTCAATCAGCAGTCCGTCTGCGCCCGCCGCGATCGAAGCAACGCCCATAGGCAGCACCATGTGCCATCGGCCGGTGCCGTGGCTCGGGTCGGCGACGACGGGGAGGTGGCTCAGCCGATGGATCACCGGGATGGCGGCGATATCCAGGGTGTTTCGTGTGTACGTCTCAAAGGTCCGGATGCCGCGCTCACAGAGGATCACGTTCCGGTTTCCGGCGGCGAGGATGTACTCCGCCGCGTTCAGCCAGTCGTCGTATGAGTTCGCCATGCCGCGCTTCAGCAGCACCGGCTTGTTCAGCTCGCCAACGGCGTCCAGCAACATGAAGTTCTGGGCGTTCCGGGTGCCGATTTGAAGGATGTCTGAGTACTTCGCGACCAGTTCGACATCGCTTTCGGACATCAGCTCGGTGATGACCGGCAACCCGGTCTCATCGCTGGCCACCCTGAGAAGCTTGAGCCCCTCTTCTTTCAGGCCTCGGAACGAGTAGGGCGTCGTCCGGGGCTTGAACGCGCCGCCCCTGAGGACGGCCGCGCCCGCGGCTTTCACGGCGTTCGCCGTCGCCATGAGCTGCTCTTCGGACTCGACGGAGCACGGTCCAGCCATCACGACCGGGGCGTTGCCGCCACCAATCTTGACGCCCTTGACGTTGACCACGGTGTCGGTCGGGTGAAACTCTCGGCTGCCGAGTTTGTACGACCTTGTTATCCGGACCACGGCTTCTACGCCCGGCAACGCCTCCAGCCTGGATTTGAGGTCTTCGTTAATGTTGTCCCCGACGACGCCGATCACGGTCCGCTCAATGCCGCGGATCAACTCGGTGCTGTTCTCCGTTTCGGCGACGTTGGTGACGACGGCTTGGATCTGCTCTTCGGTGGCAAGCCGTTCCATTGTGACGATCATGGAACTTCAACTTTCTGACGGCCGGTAGCCGTCAATTATTCCCGATGCTTGGTCGATCTAAACCTCCGATTCACGGTGCAATCAGGCCGACGCGCCGACCTTCCCTGTAAGCGTTGCGTGCGCCTCCAGGAGCAGTTCTTCCGTCATGTCCCAGCCGATGCAGGCATCGGTGATCGAGACGCCGTACTCCAGTCCTTCGAGGCCGTTCACCAGCTTCTGCGCACCGGGATTGAGGTGGCTCTCCAGCATGATCCCGGCCACGGAACGATTGCCGTCAACGCGTTGCTTGATAACGTCACGAAAGATGATCGGCTGACGGTTGTGGTCCTTGTTGCTGTTGGCGTGCGAGCAGTCGATCACAAGTCGTTCGGACACGCCGCTCGCGCCCAGGAGATCGGTGGCCTTCGCTACGGACTCTGCATCGTAGTTCGGGCCGTCCGCCCCGCCCCTCAGGATCAGGTGGACGCCGACGTTGCCGGAGGTGTGAACGACGCTGGCGCGGCCGTCGCCGTCGATCCCTAGAAACGCGTGCGGAGACTCGGCCGATACCATGGCGTCGACGGCGATCTGGAGCGTGCCGCCGGTGCCGTTTTTGAAGCCGATGGGCATGCTTAGCCCGCTCGCCATCTGGCGGTGCGTTTGGCTCTCGGTCGTGCGTGCGCCGATGGCGCCCCATGACACCAGGTCCGCCATGTATTGCGGCGTGAAGGGATCCAGGAACTCGGTGCCCGCGGGGAGGCCAAGCTCCGCGACCTGCAGCAGGAACTTGCGACCGCGTCGCAGCCCGGTAGCCACGTCAAAAGTCCCGTTCAGATTCGGGTCGTTGATGAGGCCCTTCCAGCCGACGGTGGTCCGGGGTTTCTCGAAGTAGACCCGCATCACGACAAGGATGCGATCGCTCAACTGCTTTGCCAGCTGTGCCAGCTTCTCGGCGTACTCAAGCCCGGCCTTCTCGTCGTGGATGGAGCACGGTCCGACCAGTATGGCCATGCGGTCATCTTTCCCGGCGAGGATGTTTTCCAGATCCTTCCTCGCACGGGCCACCAGCGCCGTCGCTTCGGACGTGATCGGGAGCTCTGCGAGGTAGTCGTCCGGGGTGGGAAGGCGGTCCATTCGCTCAATATTTACGTTGGAGGTAGTCATTTGGTTAACGGATCTTTCGGTTGTTGATGGGAAGGGGTTGTTTCTTGTGAAAGTGGCTCAGGGGGTTAAAGGCGACCTGGATAAAAGAACCACACGCCGTGATCAACCGGGACCGCGCTCGTCAGGAAGTTGTTCTGTGGAGTCATGTGACCTTGTGACCTCTGGGGAGAAATGATGTGCACAACACGCGCGCTGACACCGGGGGCAGCAAGAAAAAGGAAATTACGGGCGCCCGGGCGGAAAGTTAGCCGCTATAGGTATAAGGGCGCCCGCTCGTAAAGAACGGGACCAGGGTGAAGCGCGTAAAAGCGTCGCGCACGAAGCTGTGTACGTTGGGAGCGCTTTTGGATGTCACCGGTCTACCGTTCATCTGCCTGTCTTTAAAGGCCTTCTCAGGTCAGTTTGCTCTGCTTCGCCCGCAAGTTTACCGCGTCTCGCAGGTAGATGTGTTTTATGTCCTGTGGCGCTGTTTCCGTGTTCCACATCATCAGCACGCGGATGCAGCGAGGAAAGCCGTGAGGCACATTCATCTCATGGCTGTTCATCAGCGGCACGTGGACCCAGCCCAACATCCGGGCTGCGACCGCCGGGAACTCTGACACGAGGTCGTCGGTGGTCGTGAACTGGACCGAGGCGAGATCGTCTTCATCGATCCCGTTGGCGGCCATGACCTCCGTTATCAACTCCGTGGTCGCGTCGAGGATCGCTTCCCGAGTGTCCTCGGTCACGGTCGTGGCCCCGCGTACGCCTCTAACTGTCATCGTGCTCCCAAATAAATTAGTCGGAATTCGTCGTGACGCCGTGGGTCGAACTTCGTCGTCGGCGCGGCGAGCAGTTTAGCCGGAGCGCGTCCCTGCGGCCAGTTCGCGGACGAACGCGCCCGCCCGCTCCGCGCATGTGCTTGCCGGACCGGCCCCGATCACGTCGACCAGCGCGCTCCCGACGATGGCCGCGTCTGCGAAACCGGCGACCTTGCGCACGTCATCGCTATTGCGGATCCCAAACCCGACGCCGACCGGCAGGTCTGTGTGGCGGCGGACCCGATCCACGAGGCCGTGCACCCGGTCGAACGCCGTCTCGGCGACGCCCGTCACGCCGAGCACCCCGACACAGTAGATGAATCCGGATGCGCCGGCGCAGGCCTCAGTGAGGCGCTCATCCGGGCTGGTGATCGCCAACAACGGGATCAGGCTTATGCCGTTGCCCTCCGCCAACGCCCGTAACTCGGCGCTTTCCTCCGAGGGTAGATCCGGTACGATCAGCCCGTCTATCCCCGCCTCCGCAGCATCCTTGCAGTAGCGCTCCGGGCCGTACGAGAGGATCGGATTGTAGTAACCCATGAAAACCATCGCGACCGTCACCCCGTTGGTTCGCAATCGTGTCGCAGTCGCCATCGCTGTCTCGGACGAGACGCCCAGCTCAAGGGCGTGCTGGCTGGATTTCTGGATCGTTGGTCCCTCCGCAAGAGGATCGCTGAACGGGACCCCCAGCTCGATCACGTCCGCGCCTGCGGCCTCAAGCTCCGGGACGATGTTGAGCGTCGCCTCCACCGATGGATAGCCGATGGTGACGAAAGGCACCAGCGCGGCGCGGCCTTCGTCTTTTGCACGTTGAAACGCTGAGTCAAGTCTTTCAGACATCGAAGTGAGGTCGTCTTCCCTTCTTAAACGGGGCTACGGTGGAGGTTACTGAGGATCGGTACTTGTAATCGGTTATCCGGCGAGCACGGTCGTTACGATATTTTGCAACGCGTGGGCGAACATGCTCGGATAGATAGATCCGGTTTTTACGTAAAGCCACGCCAGGACGATACCAAAGATAAATATCGGGACCGCGGATCCGATGCTGAAGTGGAAGGCGGAAAAAAGCGCAGCGCTGATGAGCATGCCGCCCCCGAGCCCGTAGCGTCTGGCGAAGGCCGGCAGGGCGAAGCCGCGAAAAAAGACTTCTTCGCAGAACGGGCCGAACAACCCGATGATGACGATCGGCAACGCCAGGCTGGCGCCGGAGTAGTCCACCAGTTCTTCGGGTGGCTTCGGGATTTTGAGCAGGTCGATCCCGATAATCTCCGTGAGAAGGTTCCACCCGATCAACGCCGCCACCCCGGCGATCCACGCCGCCACGGCGAGCCCGTACGGCCAGCGCCCTTCGGGCTTGATGAATCCCAGCTGACGGACGATAGCGCCGCGCTTCAGCCTGGCGTACAAAAACACCGCGCCAAGGAAAAAGGCTTCCAGCAAAATCGCCAGCGCCAGAGGGGCGGGTAACCCGAATAGATCACCCCCTGTTAGCCAGTCGTCGCCCCCGCCGACCAAGGCGATAATCGTCGTCGCGGCCGCAAGCGTCGCCAGCACGACACCGACTACGGTCGCGGAAGCGAGAAGCACGTCCCCTAGTGACCACGGGACATCGATTTGGCTGCGGTCACTGCCAGGTCGGTCGATACCGGGTACCTGCACTAGTCCTCCAGCCAGCTCACGTTCCCGTGCAGATCCTCGTCGTGCCTTTTCGCTGCAAATATCCCGTATTCGTTCTTCGCTTGAGCGATCGTAGTGTCGGCGCCGTGGCCGGGCATCACGACGGTGTGGTCCGGCAGTGGGAACAACCGGCCCGTGATGCTCTGCACTTCCTGCCGGAACAGCTCCGGGCTGCCTGACCGTCCGGGGCCTCCAGGGAACAGCGTGTCGCCGGACAGCAGGATCGTGTGCTCGCCCTGTTCGGTATCGATTGCGTAGCAGGTAGAGCCGGGTGTGTGGCCCGGTGTGTGGATCGCCCGGATCTTGAGCTGGCCGACCACGTTGATGTTCGGCCCGGGCGCCCAGTCCGTGACGCCCTTGCCGTCAAGCGACTCGCCGTCCATCGTGCCGATGCTTACCGGCACGTTGTGGGCGCAAAACACGGCGTCGAACCCGGCCAAATGGTCCATGTGGTTGTGGGTGATCAATATGGCTGCGACATCGGTCTCCCGCGCCTGTTCGATCACCGCTTCCGGCCCTTCGGGCGCGTCCACGATGGCGCTCTGCCCGGTCCTGCGGCATACCAGCAGATAGCAGTTGTTGTCGTAAGGCCCGCAAGATGTCTTGTAGACGACAATGTCACGGTCCTGATAGTGGATCCCCATTGGCCCGACTCCTATGTGATCCTGTTAAACAGGGCAACTCAGATCGGCATAAGGCTACCCTAATACGCACCGATGACGTTCGCTGGCCGTTCCGGCCGTAGCGCAGAGCGGCCTGTTAGCGAGGAGAAATCATGAGCGCCGATGAAACGCCGTCCGATTCTGTGGGGTTAGTGCACGGCGGGTTCACCCTCAAGACTGGGAAGGGAAGCGCCTCGATGGCGATGGAGTGTCCCCACCAGAACGGGCTGCTCTACATGGTCCCCGGGGATCGTAGCTGGGTGTGCGAGGACGACGTGCGGCCCGCCCATGTGCTCGCTGGTTTTTTCAAGGAGATATCCGGGCTGGACGACGCGCGTATCCGGGAGGCGATGAACAGATGGGGGCTGTACTACCGGCCTCGATCGTTATCCGACGGGGACGCCGGGACCGAAGACGGCTAACGACCGACAGGGCAGTCGGGCGTGGGGCGTGGCTCCGGCCACAGCTCCGGCGATCACGGGTGACCACCGGGCGGTGAGGCTAGTCTAGGCCCAGCTGTGGATTAGCGTCCCTGATGTCCGGTGGGTGGCCTCTGTCGCCGGGTTCCTCGGTTTCCGATGAAGACGACGGGGTTTCCGTTTCTTCGGACTCATCGGATCCAGACGCCGGTTCGGGATCAGGAACCAGGGACACGAGCGGGTCTCTTCCCTCGACTATCTCGACCATCTGCTTGCCGTCGATGGTTTCGTGCTCGATCAGAAAGCTAGAGATAGCGTTCAGGTGCACCCGCTGCTCGTTGATGATGCGCTCTGCCTGCTCACGTCCGGCCTGCAGAAGGCGGTCGACCTCTGAGTCGATCAACTCTTCCGTGCGCGGGCCGTAGTCCCGGTGCTCGCCAAGGTCCTTGCCCAGGAACACCATCTCCTCACGTTTGCCGAAGAGCCGCGGCCCGAGCTTGTCGCTCATGCCGAACTGCGTCACCATCGCTCGGGCGATCTGCGTCGCCTTTTCGATGTCGTTTGACGCTCCGGTCGTGATCTCGTCAAAAACTAGTTGCTCGGCGACTCGCCCGCCCATTGCGGTGGCGATCATCGCCTCAAACTGATTTTTCGTCTGCAGCGTTCGCTCTTCGTCCGGGAGGTAGCGCGTGTACCCGCCCATGCGGCCGCGAGCGACGATAGAAATCTTGTGGACTTTGTCCGCGTGGGGCATGAAGTAGCCCACGATGGCGTGTCCGGATTCGTGGAAGGCTGTGACCTCTTTCTCGTGTTGTGAGATCAACTTGCTTTTGCGTGCGGGGCCGGCGATGAGACGGTCGATCGCCTCAAGCATCTCGTCCTGACCTACCACCTTCTTGTTGCGACGGGCGGCGAGGATGGCCGCTTCGTTGATAAGGTTGGCCAGGTCCGCTCCGCTGAAGCCCGGGGTTTGTTGCGCCAGGTTCTGCAGGTCAACATCGTCCGCAAGCGGCTTGCCTTTGGCGTGGACATCCAGGATAGCGGTACGGCCGCGGATGTCCGGCGAGTCCAGCGTCACGCGGCGATCGAAACGGCCGGGACGGAGGAGGGCGGGGTCAAGGATATCCGGCCGGTTGGTGGCCGCGATCACGATCACATTTGTGTTGGATTCAAAGCCGTCCATCTCAACGAGGATCTGGTTGAGGGTCTGTTCCCGTTCGTCGTGCCCGCCGCCGAGTCCGGCGCCGCGGTGACGGCCGACCGCGTCGATCTCGTCGACGAAGATTATGGACGGTCCGTGCCGTTTCGCCTGCTCAAAGAGGTCGCGCACCCGTGATGCGCCGACCCCGACGAACATCTCGACGAACTCGGAACCTGAAATCGAGAAGAAGGGCACTCCGGCCTCGCCCGCGACCGCCTTCGCCAACAGGGTCTTGCCGGTGCCGGGAGGGCCTACAAGAAGGACGCCGCGCGGGATGCGAGCGCCGAGTGCCACGAAGCGTTCCGGGTACTTGAGGAACTCGACTACCTCCTCGAGTTCTTGCTTGGCCTCCGGCGCGCCGGCCACATCAAAGAAAGTCACGGTCGCCTTCGTGCCCACGAACATGCGTGCACGGCTGCGGCCAAATCCCATCGCCTGGTTTGAGCTACCTTGCGCCTGCCTCATCATGAACAGCAGGATGCCTCCAAACAGGATCAGGGGCAGGAAGTTGATCAGGAGGCCGATGATGCTTCCGAGCCCGCTGCCGGAGTCCTGGACCTCGATGGAAACATTTCCGGTCGCGCCGACTTGGTCCAGAAGCTCAACGATGCTCGAGCCGGGTTCTTTGCGGGACACATAGGTGGTTGCGCCCACACGGATCGTGAGATCGTCCTCCTGGACCTCGATCAGGATGCGCTCATTACCCGGGTTCTCGGCGAGTTCTACGACCTCGCTGATCGGGATTTCGCGCGCGTCCTTCAGTGGACCGTTGTCGAAAAATAGGAAGAACACCGTAATAACGGCGACGACGATCAAAAGGTAGATCAGGCTGTTACGCATCCAGCGCCGGCTCACAGTCACCTCCCAGGTGACCGGACATGCCTCACACTGCACCTGGCAGTTGCGGGCGATCCCGTACAAGTTATGGAAGTCCGTCGGTTCGATCCCGGCGATCTTCAAGCCGATGTCCGCAAGGTTTGCGTCAAGGCGCGGTAATCTGACGATTACGAACAATTAATCCTACCACAGGCACCCGTTTTGGCCCCCGTGCAAACCCGGGACTTTGTCCAGAGCCGGAAGTGGGATTACGCATGGCCGTTCAAAGGTGGATACGTTCGATAGCCGTCGCGGGATTTGGCGTCTCTCGGACAGTAGGTGTGTCTCGAACGAACGAACGTAGACCGGCGACCCGTCACCGTGGTATTCTTCAGCGTGGTCAATTAGCGTCCAAAAAAAAGTTTATTCCCGTGGCCGTATAGCCGTTGGGCAGAGGATCCCGCATATAGCCCGCGATTACCGTATTAACCGCCAGATCCGAGTTCCGGAAGTGCGGATTATTGAAGAAGATGGTTCTGGAGTTGTTCTTGATTTCCAGGCGGCTCTGGAGATGGCGGAAGAACAGGGGCTCGACCTCGTGGAGGTGGCTCCCAACCAGACTCCGCCGGTATGCAAGCTGCTTGATTACGGACGATTCAAGTTCGTGCAGCAAAAACGCGAGCGCGACGCCAAGAAGGGACAGGCCCGGAACGAACTTCGCGAAGTTCGGCTGAGCATGAAAATCGGCGAGCACGACTTCCTTTCGAAGATCAAGCGCGCGAGGGATCTGTTGGCCGGCGGGGCGAAGGTAAAAGTGACGGTGAGATTCCGCGGGCGAGAGATCGCCCACCCGGAACTGGCCATAAAGCTTCTCAGGCAAGCCGCAGAGGCGCTCGCCGATGGAGCGAAACTGGAACGTAAACCCATGATGGAGGCGCGTTCACTTAGCATCATCCTGGCTCCGGACGAGGTGGCCGTAGCGGCCAGCGCCCGGGCCAGCGCACCAAGCGAAGGCAACTGATAACTAAATGCCGAAGATCAAGACCCACAAAGGCGCTAAGCGCAGATTTCACGTAACCAGCGGCGGGAAGGTTCTGCGGACCAAGGGTCCCAAGAGCCACCTCCGCCGGAACAAGTCGGCGCGGGTTCGCCGGGCGTTCGACAAGAAGATCGGCACCTCGTCGGCAAACGGCAAACGGATCAAGCGGCTCTTGGGCCGATAACCGGAGTTAAACTTATGGAACGCTTGCGGCGGTACGCCTGAAGCGTCATCCTTAGTAACTTCCTCAAGCAACCTGATCGTCAAGGGTCGGCGCGCGTCGCCGTCCCGGACATAAAAACCTGAACACGTAACCAGAGTGACGGACGGAAAGCACGGGTCAACTGAGTGGCCACCGTCACACCTAGTCACCGGAGAAGCCTCAATTGGCACGAGTCAAGCGCGGCACAACAAAACACCGAAGGCATCGCGCCGTACTGAAGGCCGTTCGCGGCCATCGCGGATCGCGTAACCGCCGCTACAAGGTCGCCCGTGAGTCGTTGCTGCACGCAATGGCGTACCAGACGGCCCACCGCCGTCTGCGCAAGCGGGAGATGCGGGCACTCTGGATACTCCGCATCAACGCAGCGGCAAGGATTCACGGGCTGAGCTATTCCAGGCTTGTCCACGGCCTGACGCTGGCCAGTGTGGAGATAGACCGCAAGCAGCTTGCCGATCTCTCGGTCCGTGAACCGGACGCATTTGCCGAGATTGCTCGCGTGGCGACCGAGGCGCTCGCCGCCTGAGATAGCGGCCGATCTGCCCCGATCTGCAGATATAAAAAAGGACGCGCCCGTTCCTTGAGGGGCGTCCTTTTTTACTCTCTTGATTTTTCGGATCCCTGAAAACCGGGGCATTCCCGGCGTTTCTTCTAGCCGATCGTCCCGTCGACCATGACGACCACGAACAGCAGGGCGAGGTAGAGCAGAGAGTACTTGTAGAGACCCAGTATGACCGGGCGGGTGTCGTCCCAGAACAGACGAGCCGTCAGTCCCAGGTACACAAGTCCAAGCACGGCCGTCGGTATCAGGTAGATCGGGCCCAGCCTGTCCGTCGCCACCACAAATACTAAGGTCAGGACAACCAGCAACACCGTGTACAGCATGATCGACAGGTTGGTCGTCGACCGCGGCGCCACCACCGGCAACATAGGAATGCCGGCCGCCCTGTACTCATCCTTGATGAGCAGCGCGAGCGCCCAGAAGTGGGGCGGCGTCCAGAAGAAGATGATGGCGAACAGGTACCACGCTTCCAGGCCGATGCTGTTCTCGACGCTGGCCCAGCCGACCATCGGAGGTATGGCCCCGGCGGCGCCTCCAATGACGATGTTCTGGACGGACGACCGCTTCAACCAGATCGTGTAAATGACGATATACACAAGCGTCCCGGCCATGGCGAGCAGGGCTGCCAGCAGGTTGGCCCATGTCACGAGTACGACGAAGCTGATCACGTTCAAGATCACGCCGAATGTGAACGCGCTCCTGGGCCTGATCCGTCCGCTTGCGACGGGACGAGTGGCCGTCCGTTTCATCTCCTGGTCGATATCTCGGTCCAGCCAGTGGTTCAGTGCGCTTGCGCCGCCGGACGCAGCCATGCCGCCCACAAGCACCGCCAGGAGTACGACGCGATCCGGGAATCCCTCGGCGGCGAGCACCATCCCGGTCACGGACGTCAGCAGCAGAAGGGACATCACGCGCGGCTTGGTCAAAGATACGTAGTCCCTGAGGACCGCCGTCATGCCGACAGAGCCTGACGTGATGCTATAGAAATCAGGTCCCGACACTTCGCAGCGATCCCGATCCTGATCCCGAACTCGGGTTCGAGCCGCCGTCGCCCTCGTACGGCCGCATCGCCAGCACCGCGACAAGGAGGACTAGATCGGTCCACATTATCGTCGCCATGGATAGATGAATCGCCTGCGCCCATTCCGAAAAATCGGTCCACGGGTTCGCCGCGCCGACCAAGACCTGTATGACCACCGTCGCCATCGCTCCCAGCGAGAGTAGCCGGATATTCAGCGAGGCGCCGGGAAGCCGGTAGGCTTTGTGCGCAGCGTACAGAGCCACGAGCGTCACAGCGATCGCCGTCAGCCTGTGTATTGCGTGGATCCATACAAGCTCCGAACCCGGGATGAACGATCCGCCGCAGAGCGGCCAGCTGGGACACACGGCCCCGGCACCGCGCCACACGGCGTACGACCCGGACAGCAGCGTTACAAGCGCCAGCGCGGCGGCCAGGACGGTGAACCGTCGAATTGTGATGAGGTTCCCCGTGGATTCTACCGCCCCACCCGCTGCGTCGCCGGACAACCCCGGTCTCCAGCCCGTCACGGCGGCGGCGAGCGCCAGCAGCGCCAGCAACACGACGCCCTCGGCAAGGCCCAGGTGGAGCGTCCTGAGTGCCGGCTCTACCTCGGACAAAACAACAGCCCCGCCGATGCCCCCGACGATCGCTATAAGCACCAGCGATCCCGTCGTCATGGCCAGGAGGAATCCGTTGTCTCTATGACTCAACCAGACACGAACCACGGCGGCGATGAAAAACAGCCCGACGATAGAGCCGGAGGTCCGATGGCTCCACTCGATCATCGTGTGGTACTCGAATTTTGGGATGATTGCGCCGTGGCACAGTGGCCAGTCAGGGCAGCCCAATCCGGACTCGGTCACCCGTACGACACCGCCGAGGGTGATCTGGATGATCGCTCCAACGACCATGACGCCAAGCATCACGATCAAGAATCTATCGTTCGCCGCTCCACGAATTGCGTCGGCACGCCCGCCTGACGGGACGTCGGTTTGAAGGGTAGCCAATTGGTTGGATGAGCCTCACGTCGGGGTTTGAGCTCTGTTTCACAAGGCGAACTAAATTATAGCCGCGTAACCACACTAAATCAGCGGGTCAGACCGGCTGTTCAAGCGGATAAATTGATCGGTCAGATGGTCAACCGGGAGCACGGTAGGCGAGAAGCTCTCCCGTCACAAGCAGTCGGTGATCGTAAACGAGTCTTGGGTAAGAGGACACAAGCGTGACGGTCGAGGCGGACGACTCTTCAAGCACCAGGTCGTCACGATGGATAAACCCCGTCCCGGTCACCCTGTACAGGAACTCGCCGTCGTCGCTGCCGATGATGATGTCCACCGGGTCGTGCTGAATCAGATCGACCACGTCCGGAAGGTCATGGAACACGTTACCTTCGCCGCGGACCGGACTCTCCAGGTGGCCGAAATACCAGCCGGCTCCGGGCTCGCCGGGACGCGCGCTGCCGGGGATGTGGCCGACGATGTCCACCGGGCTCTCCCAGAGCTGTCTGTCGCCCTCGTCGTAGACGGAAAGCCGATAAACGGAGGTCGAGAGCCCGATGGCCGGGATTTCAAGGGTGGTGGCTTCTGAGAACGTTCCCGGGCTTGAGATGATGTCTGCCGGGTTTGCGTAAGCGAACCCCTCGGGAAGATCGGCGCCGCCGTACGGTAATGATCCCGCCCATTCCGGCTCAGACCAGTACCTGGGATTGGTCCATCGGGCGGGGTACAGCTGAGTCGGATCGAAGGGTCCGGCGCTCGCCGAATCGCCCGGGATCCCGTCTGATCCGGGTTCCGGATCGCTGATACCTGAAACGGAGGATCCCGGGACTGCGATATCCGGATCGATGGAACTCGGCGCCGGCGCGGTCAACCACGCAGCGCGCTCTGATTGAGGAACATCGTAGACGAGATCGCCAAGCTGAGAGCGCGCGATCTCCGCGTAGATCAAATACCCGACGCCGCCGACCGCCAGCAGAACCCCCAGTCCGATAACGACGCCCGCGATCCGCGCGCGCCTCTGGTTCGGCGGCTTCGGCGGGCGCGCGAACCCGTTTGCGTCTGGTTGTCTGACTGCTGAACTCAAGGGCGGTTCACTGCCTCGTCAGCCGTCCCCTGAAGTCCTGTGATGCGCCTGAAGCGTCCCAGAGGACGCTCCGGTGTTAACGGGCGGCCTGTCTTCGGTGGCGGTCCGCTTCAGTGAGGATCGGCTCGTTCAAGTATACGTCGCCGTTCCTGATCTTCAGATTGAAACCACATGTGGGGTTCGTGCAAATCCAGGCTTTGTAATGCACCGCAGAACCTTGGCCGCCGAAATCAGAAAGCGGCACGAGGTCACCCTCGCCACATGACTTACACTCCGGGAATTGATCTGTTACCACGTCGACCTCCGCTAGATCGTCAACTTCTTCCCCCCAACCTCGTCGGTCCGGGGCATTCCATCAGTATTGCCATCTACAATCTGAGTGAACGTAAATTTTCGGTAATGGGTGACTTGCAATAAATACAAGTCCCTGACTGAGTTTAGCACGGGGAATGGATCGGTAAAACACCTGAAATGTCTGAACTGATAGTCCTTGGAGTGGAGTCATCATGTGACGACACGGCCGCCGCTGTCGTCGTTGACGGTCGCGAGATACGATCCAACGTGGTTACATCGCAGGCGGAACTGCACGCACGATACGGCGGCATCGTACCGGAGTTAGCATCCCGCAGCCACATCCAGCAGATCGTGCCTGTCGTGCGCGCCGCTCTCTCCGAGGCCGACCTGGCGCTGCCGGACGTCGATGCCATAGCGGTCACGAGCGGCCCCGGACTCGCCGGTTCCCTTATAGTCGGCCTCAACATGGCGAAAGGGCTGGCGGCGGCGTCCGACAAGCCCTTGATCGGCGTCAACCATCTGCAGGGCCACGCCTACGCAGGCTGGCTGTACGAACCTAACCCCGGTGTCCAGGTTGCTCCCGCGCCGGACGAGCTATGCGGGTTCCCGTTGCTCTGCCTCGTCGTGTCCGGCGGGCACACGGATCTGGCTTTACTCAAATCGCACGGCGAGTTTGAGCGGATCGGACGTACACGTGACGATGCGGCCGGGGAGGCTTTTGACAAAGCGGCCCGATTGATGGGGTTGGGCTATCCGGGAGGGCCGGCCATCCAGAAGATCGCAGCACTCGGCGGGCCATCTGAGCCGTTGCCGCGCGCATGGATTCGGGGCACCTGGGATTTCAGCTTTAGCGGCCTCAAGACCGCGGTATTGCACCGTGCCCGGGCCGAGGGGATCTACCCGGCTCCGGACGGCGGGCCGGATAGCGATGCTGTAGCCGCGCTGGCGCGAGCTTTCCAGGAGGCGGTTGCCGACGTTATCGCCACCAAGACGGCGCGTGCGGCGGAGGAGTTCGGGGTGAACGGGATCGTGATCGGCGGCGGCGTCGCGGCCAATTCAGCTCTGGGGGAAGCGCTGAGCGACCGCTCAAACGTACCCGTCATGTCGCCTCCACCGGCCCTCTGCACCGACAACGGGGCGATGATCGCCGCCGCTGCATTCCACTATCTGAAGCGTGGGGAGCGGTCCGGGTTCGACCTCGACGTGACGCCGGGGCTAACGATCGAAGATGCGCCGTCTGCGCCCTCTGCGCCCGCGGCGACGCCCGTTCAGGACCCGGGGTAGCGGTATCTCCGGGTGATCCCGGCCGGCTTGCCCGGACCTGGTCCTCCAGACTTGTGGGCAGGGCCCCGAGTGTTTTGGGACTTGAGCTCGAACACCCTGTCACCAAACGATCGCGCTCCCGCCTCTGACGAGCGACTCAGCGGTCCGCCGATTTCGTTCCCGTCGGCGTGAAAAAGAAGGCGTGACGGCGGTGTCCTCAAATAGTAGTCCCAGAACAAGGTGGCGCCCAGAATCGCCATCACGATTCCGCCGACGATCCCGACGGTGTCGTTCGTAGCCACCTGCCAGATCCCGATCGCAGCGATCAGCCCGAGCACGCCCCACAGTAGCGACGACCGCTCCCTCGAGACGCGCGTGACCGCTATCGAACTGATTTGCTCGACCGGTGCGAACGACCAGTTGCGGTGGTCCTCATCGCCGCCTAAGTACATCACGCGTCGGTCGGTCAGGATGAACCTGTTTGCCCCATCGACCTCCAGCGTCTCGACCACCGATTCACCCTCGGCCAGCCGGAACCCGTCTACCACCGCTGCCGGCTCGACAAAGGGCACGGGGTCATCGACCTCAAAGGCCGATGACTGCTGGGATTGATCTTCAACTGCCACAGGGGCTTCCGATCCGATCTTGTTTCGACCCAACGATGATATCAGCGCCCCGGGACGGGGTCCGTCCGTCGGCAAGAGCTTTTTGTTGTAATTCTGAGTTTGAGACGAAGAATCTCCCGGCCAGCACTCCGCCACGTCCGTGTCTTGCAGTCTGTGTTCTCCAACAGAGGGCGATTCGCTATCGACCCGAGGGCGGATACCAATCCGCCCCTACGGCGTGTTACCAAACCTGTAGGGACGGTGCTTGCCCCGCCCGCCGCGTGCAATCACATCACGCCGTCATCCTGAATTTGATTCAAGATCGGCCTGTACAGCAACAACCCCGTCCTGTGGACGAGGGGTATGTGATCCGGCGGACCGTGGAGCGCAAGACGGCCGGACGGAGACAAAAACGGATCCTGAATCGAGTTCGGGATGGCAGTAGAGACCCTCAGGACGGGCAAATATGCCCAGGATGACAGGATGCGCGGGCCAGCGAACGCGCAAACCTGCCGTATTCCGCGACCAGCCCGTCTTACGCGAACGTGTCGTCCCCGTGTTCCGCCGTGAACTCCCGTCCCGCGCCGATGAGCAGTCCCTTCATGTCCAGGGTCGATCCGTAGTCGGACCACAGGTGCTTGCCGGCCGCACGCACCTTCGCCTCCACCTCATCGTGGATGGCCAGTACCTCGGGGTGCTCCGGCTCTCCCGGGTGACCGAGTGACGCCGCCATGTCGTGCGGACCCCATGCGATAGCCATCAACCCGGGCACTGCGAGGATCTCGTCCGCCCGTTCGGCGGCTTCTTTGGACTCAATCTGCCCGCCGACCAGCATGTTGGCGTTAGCGAACTCCGCGAAACCCAGCTTGCCGCCGTAGGTGCCTTCGATGACGTCGATATCGCCGTGCTCCGTGCCGCGGCCGCCGCCCCATGAGCGCCAGCCGTCCGGCGGGAACAGGCATGCATCGGCGAGTGCCTGTGCCTCTTCTGCGTTCTCGATGTGTGGGCCCATGATCCCCTGCAAGCCGCGGTCCAGCCAGCGGTTGATCTCGTTGGCGTTGATGTTGGGCACGCGCGCTGTGACGCTCATGTTGAAGGCGTGCGCAATCGCCACGATGTCGTCCACGGCGACCGGGTTGAACGCCCCGTGCTCGCCGTCCAGGTGGATGGAGTCAAATCCCCCCCGTGCCGCCAGTTCAACGGCGCTCGGGACCGGGTACTGCATGGCGAAAACGAGCGCCTGTTTTCCCTGCTTGTTCTTGGCGAACATCGAGTTCTCGATCATGGTCTTTGTCCTTTCCTGTGGGCTGATCCAATTTCATTCAGATCGTAGGGGGTAGCGCAAGCGCCGCTCCCTACGCGTGCTCCCTAAATCCGTCTGCTCGTCCCCGCCCTTGCCGTCGCCGTCGGGTCGTACCCGTGCGCCGCCAGCACCTCTTCGTTGATGGTGAGTCCCAACCCGGGCGAATTCGGCACCGTCAGGTAGCCGTCCACCTGCCGCGGGAAGCCGTCGAAAGCATCGAAGTAGTGCGGAGTGTAGAACTCTGCGTGGTACTCCTGGATCAGGAAGTTGGTCATCGTCAGGTCCAAGTGGCATTCGGCCATCGTGCCGACGGGCGAGCAAGTGTTGTGCGGCGCCATGTTGACGTGCCGTGCCTCGGCGATTGCGGCGATCTTCTTCAGCTCCGTGATGCCGCCTGCGTTGGCGATATCCGGCTGGAGGACGTCCACGGCATCCGCCGCAACCAACTCGTAGAACGGGAACTTTGTGTAGAGCCGCTCGCCGGTTGCGATCGGGATGTTCACCCGGTCGCGGACGTACTTCATCTCCGCCACGTTCTCCTGCGAGGTAGGTTCCTCGAACCATAGCGGCCGGTATTTCTCGAGACGCTGTCCCAATGAGATGGCGGTGCCGGCGGAGAACTTGGCGTGGACCTCCACAAGAATGTCGATGTTAGGGCCAACCGCATCACGCACCGCCGCCACGCGGTCCTCGGCTATCTGGGCCTCTTCCAGCGATAGGTTGTAGTAGTTGTTCTGGGCGAAAGGATCGAACTTCATGGCGGTATAGCCCATCGCCACGACCTTCTTCGCCTCCTCGGCGTTCAATTCCGGCGTGGCCGGGTTTGTGTACCAGCCGTTGGCGTACACCCGCACCTTCTCGCGCTGTGCCCCGCCCAGCAGCTTGTACAACGGCAGACCGAGCACCTTGCCCTTCAGATCCCAGAGAGCGATGTCGATTCCGGAGAGGGCGGTGGTGTCGATCCGCCCGCCCCGTGACTGGCTGTTGTAGTAGATCTGCGTCCAGATCGCCTCATTGTCCATCGGGTCCCGGCCGATCAGGAACTTCTCGGCCAGCTCATTGATCAGCGAGATCACCTGGTGGTCGTTCCCGAGCCCGCTGGCGTCGCCGAGGCCGTACTGGCCGTCGTCCGTGTTGATCTTGACGATCACCCAGTTCCGGTTGGCGTTGTGGTGCGCGGCCGAAAAGATGAACGTCTCGACATCTCTGATCTTCATTTGCGGATCTTTCTGAGAGCCGGTTAGGTGCTAAATGCGTCGACCGGGGCGGCGTCCGGCTCTTGGCGGCACGTAGCCGTGGGCGGCGATCAACTCGTCGTTCGGGATAATCCCAAGGCCTGGCCCTTCCGGCAGTGTGATGTAACCGTCTTTCTGGATCGGGAAGCCCTCAAAGGCTTCGATGTACCAGGGCGAATAAAACTGGGCGTGGTACTCCTGGATCAGGAAGTTCGTCATCGTCACGTCAAGCTGGCACTCGGCCATCGTTCCGACCGCTGAACAGGTGTTGTGCGGCGCCATGTTGACATGCCGTGCCTCGGCGATTCCGGCGATCTTCTTCAGCTCCGTGATGCCGCCCGCGTTTGCGATGTCCGGCTGCAGAACGTCCACAGCGTCGGCCTTCACCAGTTCGTAAAACGGGAACTTCGTGTAGAGGCGCTCGCCGGTTGCGATCGGGATGTTCACCCGGTCCCGCACGTACTTCATCTCGCCCACGTTCTCCTGCGAGGTCGGCTCCTCGAACCACATCGGCCGGTACTTCTCCATCCGCTGGCCCAGCGAGATCGCGGCCCCTGTAGAGAACTTGGCGTGGACCTCGATGATCACGTCCACGTCCGGCCCGACAGCTTCACGGACCGCTGCTACGCGATCCTCTGCAGCCTGCGCCTCGGCCAGCGAGATGTTGTAATAATTGGCGGTGGCGAAGGGATCGAACTTCATCGCCGTGTAGCCCATCGCCACAACCTTCTTCGCTTCTTCGGCGTTTAGTTTCGGGTCGGCGGCCACGGTGTACCAGCCGTTAGCGTAGACGCGAATCTTCTCCTGTTGCGCCCCGCCAAGCAGCTTGTAAATCGGCTGGTTGAGGATTTTGCCCTTCAGGTCCCAGAGGGCGATATCGATGCCGGAAAGAGCGGTCGTCTCGATGCGTCCGCCGCGGGCGTTGTTGTTGTAGTAGATCTCCGTCCAGATCGCCTCGGTGTCGAACGGATCCTTACCCACCAGGAACTTCTCAGACCACTCCTCGATCAACGACGCCGTTTGCATCTCGTTGCCGAGCGGGCTGGCGTCGCCGATGCCAAATAACCCTTCATCGGTATGAATCTTGACCAGCAGCCAGTTGCGGTCGGCCGTGTAGATGCGAGCGGAGAAGTAAAGGGTCTCGACGCTGGTGATCTTCATGTGTGGTCCTTAAGTGAACTGGATAGTCGTCAAAAACAGGGACCCAGCACGCTGGGCCCCGTCGTGGTCGATCTAGCCGTTGTAGGGGCGGTGCTTGCCTCACCCGAACCCTCTCCCAGCGGGAGAGGGTTCGGGTGAGGGAGAAGTTACGTTGCCGCAACCCCACCCTTTGAATGCCTCAGGGTGGGGTTTTCACCTCATGGCGCTGTCCCTTGCGTTAAAGTCCCACTGGAGCCTCAGTCCCGCAGGTTGAATGGAATGTTCAACTCGCTCGTGATGCCCTCGAACCAGTCGACAACCTCCGGGTGCAGCGGGATGCCGATCTCACGGCGCTCCGCCTCGGTCTCCACCTCGATCATTCCGGCGTAAACAACGCGGTCGTGACCCGGGGCAGGTTTTGTCTCGCGCAACCCCTTCATCATGCCGTCCATATCCGCCTTGAACTCGTCCAGCGGCACGAATGCTTCTACGTCATACGCCGCCACGAAATGCGCCCGCCGCTCTTTGGTTGCCGCACCGAAACCGGCTGCGCCGGAGAGCGGCCCGCACATGATGTCCACCATCACGCCCAGGCTATAGCCCTTGTGGGAGCCGAGTTCCCGGGTGGAGCCCATCGGAAGCTGCATGCGCACGCCGCCGGCGGAGAAGTCTGAAATTGCAGCGCCCTCCATGTCGGGGGAGCCGTCGTCGTTGGCGACCCAGCCCGGCTGCAACCCGTGGCCGAGGCGGTTTGCCAGCCCGATCTTGTTGCCTGCGATAGAGGTCGTCGCAGCGTCAAAGCTGAACGGCTCTTCGGTCCCGGCCGGGGCAGCGAATGCGATCGGGTTCGTTCCCAGCTTCGGTTCTGCTCCCCAGGTCGGCACCATCGAGTTGCCGCCGGCAGTGTACGCCGTGCCGATCATGCCTTCTTTGACGGCCATCAGCGCGTGGTAGGCCATCATGCCAGCGTGGCCGGAATTCTTGATGGTGACCATGCCGACGCCGGTGTTCTTCGCCTTGGCGATGGCAATATCCATGGCGTGCGGGGTGGTGATGATTCCCAGGCCGTTGTCTCCGTCGTAAACGGCGGTGGAAGCGGTCTCCCGGACGATCTTCTCGTTGGGGGTCGGATTCGTCCGGCCGTCGCCGTAAGACGCCACGTACGCCCGCAGCATGTTGGAGACACCGTGCGTGTCGGCGCCACGGAGGTCCGCCTTCATCAGCACATCGGTGGCGAGGTCAGCGTCCGCCTCCGGCACGCCCATCTTGAGGAACACGCCTTTCGTCGCTGCGGTCAGGTTTTCGATCTTCACTCGGACAGCGATGTCGTCTGGGACCTGGAAATGCTTCAGCAATTCGTCCTACCTCTTTGCGACTTGGCGATGGTGTAGTCGGGAACGGTCGTCCCCAACGGCGATCTTCTAAACGGGCACCAAAACGGCGGGATTGTAGCACCCGCGTGCGGGGTTTATTTGGTTGGTTATTTTGGGTTACCGGTGTTGCCGCGCCCTTGGACCGGAACTTGCCCCACCCGCCGCGCCGCGAACGGGCCATCGTCATGCCTAATACCGTAGGGGCGGGCAGCGGCCCGCTCACGCCAGTCCTCCGACAACCTCAGGACACGCGCGGGGTGTATTGCCATACGCCCCTACAACGCCCCGCTACCGCCGCCGCTCCACCAGCCTGCGCAAATACGACGCCTGCCCCACGTGCTGCGGTCCTGTTCACGCCGCTCGTCAGCCGTGCCCCCGTGTCTGGGAGATCGGGC
>Ga0187827_10001676_pt1 | contig 31985 bp, 28 predicted proteins | sample ETNtaG_39_FD_167969 | JGI IMG/M metagenome (GOLD analysis project Ga0187827, IMG submission 167969) | Marine microbial and viral communities from oxygen minimum zone, Eastern Pacific Ocean - ETNP2014_SV_150_PacBio MetaG (Illumina Assembly) | ecosystem: Environmental > Aquatic > Marine > Hypoxic...
GCAATAATTGGTGAAGAATGAAAAATAGCTTGGTTTTCTGCAAGCAACAAAAATTTAATTCCAAAAAAAAACAAAACAACAGTCCCCACAGATGAAAAAGCTCTAATTGCGTGTCCAATTGGTTTTGATGTTTTTAATTTGGACCAGCCAAAATAAAAAACCAGAATGAAGGATATAATCACACCACTAAAGGCCCTAAAAAACACTATTTCCCACACAGGAAATTTAAAACTTAAACCTTTGACTAATATATCATTAATTCCTAAACTAAAGACTGCGGCGATCATAAAGAGTATTCCTAAGATAGTATTATTGTCTTTCATAATTATGATTTACAAATTGATATTTATGATCCAAAAAAAGTAATAATATTAACATATAGACATATGGTTCAATCAGTATCAATCAAGAATGTTTCAAAGAAAGACAAATCATTGGAAATTGAATGGAATGATGGGGAGAAAAGTAATTTTCATTTTATGTGGCTTCGTGATAACTGTCCGTATGGGATGCATCCCACAGCGAGACAAAGAAGCTTTAATTTGCTAACTGTATCAGATAATATTCATCCTAAAAACTATTCCATCGCCCAGGACGGAAAATTAGAAATTAAATGGAGTGAAGGTGAACATACGAGTCATTTTGATCCTCTATGGTTAAGAAACCATTGCTATACAATCAATAACAGGAAACCTTACACTTCTACTTACATTCTTTGGGATGCCCGCCTCAAAGATAATATGGAAAAAATAACCATAGAGTGTGAGGAAGTAATGAATAGTGATGAAGGGTTAATTAAATGGATGGAACAACTGCACCACTATGGTTTTTCACTGTTACAAAACGCTCCTACAGAAAAAAAATCTGCTTTAAAAATTATAAATCGAATTAGTCACATAAGAGAAACATTTTTTGGAACGCCTTTTGATGTAATTAATATTTCAAAGCCAAATAATACTGCTTACACGGCACTTGGCCTTCGCAATCATAGTGATTTACCATATTATGAATATATGCCTGGCTATCAATTTTTACATTGCTTAGTTAATGATGCCAAGGGAGGATTATCATTGGCTATAGATGGATTCAATATTGCAAAATATTTAAAAGAAAATGATCCTAGCGCCTTTGAAATACTAGTTAAAACTCACGTAAAATTTAAAGACAATGATTATACCCAAAACAAAATTCGTATTTTTCACTCCCCGATGATAAAGCTAACAAAGGATAACGATTTTAACGAAATACGATTTAGTGTAGCAACAATGGCTGCGATGGATTGTCCGCCAAATGAAATGGAAAAATTTTACTTGGCATACAAAAAATTTGCAAAACTAGTTCATAATGATGAATTTGCAGTTAAATTTAGAATAAAAGCTGGAGATATTTTCTCTTTTGACAATCGGCGTATATTACATGGCAGAACAGAATTTGATCCGAATTCAGGGCGTAGGCATTTGCAAGGCTATTATAGTGACCGAGATGAAATTTTATCTAGATTAAATTACTTAAAAAAAATAAAAATATGAAATCAATATAAATCGAACGGATATAAAAAATAATATTACTTCCAACCGCAAATTGTTTTTATTTCTAAATATTCTTCTAATCCCCAAGTACCACCTTCGCGACCATTTCCTGATTGTCTGTAACCCCCGAAAGGTGTTCCTGGATCAGAGCTTTTCCCATTAATATACACTCCTCCTGATCTAAATTGTCTTGCAACCCGTCTTGCTTTTTCTTGATCTTGAGTTTGTACATAATTACCTAGACCATAAGAAGTAGCATTAACTATAGAAATAGCTTCTCCTTCATCTTCAAATGGTATTATTGATAAAACAGGTCCAAATATTTCTTCTTTTGCTATTCTCATATTGTTTGAAACATCAGTAAAGATTGTAGGTTTAATAAAATAACCTTTATTCAAACCCTCCGGACGATCAGTCCCCCCTGCCACTAAAGTTGCACCTTCGTCAATACCACTTTGAATTAAATCCAGTATTTTATCATACTGTGTTTTTGAAACAACTGGGCCAATATGATCTCCTTTTTTTTCTGCAACATCTACTTTAATTTTATTAGCTTCATCTGCCGCTTCTTTCACAGCTCTTTCATAGATTGATTTTTGAACAAGCATACGTGTTGGAGCATCACATGATTGTCCTGAATTACTCATAACATTTCTAACACCTTCCCTTACTGCATCAGTATGTGAATCTTCAAAAACAATATTGCCGCCCTTACCGCCAAGCTCCAAACATACTTTTTTAATTGTATCTGCAGCATTTTTTGTGATTAATTTTCCTGCTCTAGTTGATCCCGTAAAGGATATCATATCAATATCCGAGTGACCCGATAATTGAGTTCCCACACCAGGGCCATCCCCGTTAACTAAATTAAAAACACCAGGTGGGAATCCTGATTCATCAAGCATTTCTGCAAATAACATTCCGGATAACGGTGCAATCTCGGAAGGTTTAAGTATCATTGTGCAACCTGCTGCTAAAGCCGGGACTACTTTCAAAGAAATTTGATTAATTGGCCAGTTCCAAGGGGTAATTAAACCACAAACACCGATCGGTTCATAAGCAATATAATTATCTGATTCTTTATTAAATTCAAACTCAAATTCAAAGTCTTTTAGTCTCTTAATAAAATCTTTTATATGGTCAGCCCCTGATGAAGTTTGCGCTGAAGAGGCCCAATCAATTGGAGCGCCCATTTCCAAAGAAATTGATTTTGTCATTTCTTCCCATCTAGATTCATAAATTTTATATAATTTTTCTATAAGAGAAATTTTGTATTTTTTTTCTACTCTACTCCAACGTGGAAAAGATTCTTTGGCAGCCTTTACAGCTGAGTTTACATCTTCTTCATTTCCCAATGAAATAACCGCACAAGTTTCTTCATTAGAAGGATTAATCACTTCAAAATCATTCGGTTTAAATGGTTCAACCCACTTACCATTAATATAAAAATTTCTTTTATTTAACATCTTTAAATTTTTACCTTATTGATTATATATTGATTTATTATCATCTAATAATCTCAATAAAGCAGGCCACTCATATTTTCCAGTTATAAATCTAGGATCATCATATTGCCCAGCAGCAAATTCCAATAAGTTACCTGAGGGTTTATTTAATTCCAAGCCTGTTGAATATGTGTCTAATTGGTTTTTACATGCTCTTTCAAGGTAATACATTAACACAAAAGTTTCGCTTACTGAATCTCCGCAAGTAAGAAGTCCATGATTGCGAAGTATCATAGCTTTGTTATTGCCTAAACTTTCTGACAATCTTTCACACTCTTCAAGATTGGTCGACATACCTTCCCATTCATGATAGCTTACCCTGTTATGAAACATTGCTGCATCTTGTATAATCGGTTCAAGTCCCATTTTTAAACAAGATACTGCTAGGCCTGCCCTTGAGTGAGTATGCATTACACAATGAATATTTTGTTTTACCTTATGAACCGCTCCATGAATAACAAAACCAGTGTAATTTATATCACCTTCTCCATTAATAACATTACCTTTAAAATCAATTTCTAAAAGATTAGATGCAGTAATTTCATCATACCTTAAACCAAATTTATTTATTAAAAATGTATTTTTATTTTTTGATGTTTTTGCAGTAATATGATTCCATATAATATCACTCCATCCAAAATGATCAGCTAAGTGATAGCAAGCAGCAAGATTTATTCTATTTTCTCTCTCATCATCTGAAATATTTGATAATCTTACCATATAAAAAAATCATTAATTATGTTAACTAATAATAAATCAAGGAGTTAAATTTGTCCTTAGAAAATATCACTTTAGATGTTGATTTTGTTAGAAAACAATTCCCAGCTTTTAAAGATCCTTTATGCAAAGACTGGGCATTCTTTGAAAATGCGGGTGGCAGTTATGTTCCCCAAACAGTCATAGAAAATTTGACTAATTTTATGACATCTACAAAAGTACAACCCTATGCAGAGTATCCTATGTCCAAAATTGCTGGCGATCAAATGGATAGAGCAACTAATCTTTTTGCACAGATGATTAATGCTAATAGTAATGAAATCCTAATTGGAGGATCAACTTCAATTAATCTATATGTTTTATCAAATGCCATAAAAAAATTTCTTCAAGTAGGTGATGAGGTTATTGTTACAAATCAGGATCATGAAGCTAATATAAGTCCATGGAGAAAATTAAGTGAAGTAGGAGCTCAAATTAAAGAGTGGCAATTTAATAAAAAAAATGGTGAACTAGAATTAAAAGACTTAGAAAAATTATTATCTGATAAGACAAAAATTTTAGCGGTTACTCATTGCTCAAATATTGTTGGTTCAATTAATAATCTTAAATTAATTTCAGATATGGCACATAAAAAAGGTGCTATAGTTATAGGTGATGGAGTATCCTATGCTCCACATGGTTTTCCTAATGTCAAAGATCTTGGTGTAGATTTTTATACGTTTAGCTTATACAAAACCTATGGTCCCCATTTAGCTCTATTATATGGTAAAGAAGAAATATTAAAAAAGCTACCTAATCAAAATCACCAATTTTTAGATGGTTGCTATCCCTATACATTAAATCCTGGTGGACCTAATCATGAAGAGTTAGTTTCATTAATAGGTATATATGAATATATGCATAATTTATATAAACATCATTTTAATGGAGAAGATGTATCAATGCTGCATAAAATGCAAAAAATCAATAATATTATTTCAGTTCATGAAGAAAAAATTGCTAATCCTTTGTTAGAGTATTTATCTTCAAAGAAAAATTTTAATCTTATTGGAAAAAACAAAATTATAAATAAAAATAGAGCTCCAACAATATCTTTTACTGTAGATAATAAATCTTCAAAAGAAGTTAGTGAAATTTTAGTTAAAAACAAAATTGCAACAAGAAATGACAATTTTTATGCTTGGCGATGTTTAAAAGCTTTGGAAATTGATACAAAAGATGGTGTTATACGTATTAGCATAGTGCATTATAATACTTCAGAGGAAGTAAAAAAATTAATTGAAGCTTTAGATAAAATAAAAACAATGTCTTAAAATTCTTCTAATGTAAAAGAGTTAGATTTTAACAATACTTTTAAACACAAAGATAACAAACCAAGATCGCTAAATATTTACAAGTTAGTTAAAAATCTTCTAAAAAAGTAAATATACATAAATTAATCAAAAAATTTTTTCCTTTATTTCATATTGGACTTTGTTGATGTTGTTTGAAAAATTTCTATAAATCATAAAAGGGGAAACTATTAATTTAACAAATATTATCAATAAAGAAGATATTCTGTATGGATAAATAGAACTTACCAAAGTTAAATTTAACCACAAAATAAAAAGTTTTTTTAAACTATAATTGGTTTTTCCAGAGTGTCTCTTTTGATGATTAATATTTATAGAAGTTGTTTTTTTTGTAAGTTTTAATAAAAATGCATCTATATATATATTTGGATTTTTTATTATTATCAATTTATCCTTCAAATCAGATCTCATACACTTAAAAGACGAAAAATATAAAGAAAATGGTTTATCTATAATTATACTCGATATAATGTTACCTAATTCACTTAATACTATCTTATAGTAACTATGTTGCCTGTTAATATATTTTGTGTAACATAACTCGTATCCCTCATTAATTTTGTCAATTAATTTAAGAATTGAGACTGGTGGATGTTGAAAATCATCATCCATTATTACAATAATTTTTCCTGAACAGAAATTAAGACCGGCCATAATAGCATTATGTTGACCATAATTTTTATTTAAATTTATGCCTTTTACATTTATGTTATTTTTACATATTTCTCTAATTTTTAACCAACTTTTATCTATACTAAAATCATTAACAAGAATGATCTCATAATTAGTGGAATTTAATATTTTTTGAATTTCAATAATTAATTTATCAATTATTTCTTCACTATTATAAACTGGAATTATAATAGAAACTTTCATTTATAATATTTTTTTAATGTTTTTAACAAGTAATTATTTTCAAAATTTATATTTAGTTTTTTGTAAACATTTCTAAGTTTTTTTGTATTAATATTAAATTCTATATTATCTAAGTCATTTTTTTCAAATATTATTGCTTTTTTTCTCAAGATTTTTTCGAAGATTTTCATAATTTCCATACTGGAATACATATTAGTATTAGCAATAGATATTATTCTATTTATAACTTTTAGATTAATAAAATACATCACAACTTTCTTTACATCCTCAATATCCATCAGGTTTCTATAAACATCAAGAGAAGTGTTTATCGGTTTTTTTAATTTTATATTAGTATAAAGAAAATTTGTTAAGGTATATTTATTTTTATTATTTCCAACAATCTCTGGTAATCGAAAAATTAGATATTTATTTAAATTTTCACAAATATACTTTTCAATTTTTTTTTTGTGAAGTTGATACATATTTTTACTTCTTGATTTATCTGCAACAGAACAAGTACTAAAATAAACTAATTTTTTATTAGGAAATTGTTTCACTATATTCAATAATTTTTTCATTTCTTTATTATATTGTTTTTTGTCAGTACAAGATGAGTTTGAAACTCCCGAAGCAAATATAACAATATCAGTATCTTTGATTCTTTTTTGAAAGTTTCTAGCAATAAAACCAGAACCAATTATAATTGCTTCTCCCTGAATTTTTTTTTCATATTCCATCAAGTTTCTATAAACAACAAAAAAAATTAAAATAATTTAGAATGCAATATAATATTTTCTTTTATTTTTTTTATTGATTCTTTTCTTAATGACTTGTTCTTTGAAAATTATTTTCCTTACCCATATACAAGGAATATAATAAATATATAATAAAAAGAAAAACAAAAAAAGCAGCAGAATACGCAGACCCCTTAAAATAATAGGTAATGAATCCAAAAAAACTCAATAAAAAAGAAGTTAAAATAAGAAAAAACGTAACATAAGTTCCTGAATAGTTCCTAGACAACATTAAATAATGTAAGTGTCTTCGATCAGGCTTAAAAGGATTAATCTTGTTATAAGCTCGTCTAAAAAAAACTGTTAACAAATCAAAAGTTGGCAATGGTGCACACCACAAAGTAAGGATGGGATGGAAATATCTATTTTCAGGAAGTGTATAGTAAACTAATAAACAAGATATCAAAAAACCCAAGGAGGTAGATCCACTGTCTCCTAAAAAAATCTTTGGTAAAATTATACCAAAATTAGCTATGAAAAAAATACCGACTATCATAAAAACAAATATCAATAATTCAATATTATTTGTTTTTTCATCAAAATAAGAAAAAACTATAATTGAAAATAAACAGTTTAAAATTAATCCTGAAGCCAAACCGTCAAGACCATCAACAAAATTTATCGCATTGGTATAAGCAATAATCGTAATAAAAGATAATAGTATTCCAAAGCCGCCAAATCCAATAACAAAACCATTATATTGACCAATATCGTGTATCCTTATACCAAATCCTACTACAATTAAACAAGCTATGATTTGAAAAAAAAATCTTTCAGTAATACCTAATTTATACTTATCGTCATACAATCCAACGAATAAAATTATAAAACAAGATATTAATATAATTTTTAGTTGAAATGTGGTCTCAACAAGAAAAAAAGTAAATACAAGTGTTAAAAAAACACATAATCCGCCAACTAGAGGGATGTTTCCTTGATGCGTTTTTCTACTATCTGGATAATCAAGTAAATCAATTACTTTTGCAAATTTGCAAAAAAATAATATAAAAAAAATTTCAACTAAAATAACTGAAAATAATTTAGAAAGGAATAAAATCATCTTATGTAATTATTTTCTTTAATGAATAAATTTTTTAAATCAAAAATTACACTATTTTTTTTAGCAAAATTAATTATTTTATTAACACCTAATTTTTTATAAAATTTATGTCTAACCAATATTAATATTACATCATAATAATTTTTTTTAGGATATTTAATTAATTTAATCTTAGATTTCTTATATACCTCTTTACTATCAACGATTGGATCATAAACTTCTAAAGAGTGACATTTATTTTTGAAATAAGCAATTATGTCAAAAACTTTAGAATTTCTAAAATCACTACAATTTTCTTTAAAGCTAATACCCATAAAAAGAATTTTTGATTGATTAACTTTAATATTTTTCATTTTCATTTTATTTAATATTTTATTGCTTATATATACGCCCATTGAATCATTTAGTTTTCTTCCTGCTAAAATTATTTTAGGATTGTAACCAACTTGTTTTGATTTACATGTTAAGTAATAAGGGTCCACGCCAATGCAGTGTCCACCTACCAAACCAGGCTGATAATTAATAAAATTCCATTTAGTGTTTGCTGCTTTCAATATTTCATATGTATTTAATTGTAATTTATCAAAAATAATTGAAAGTTCATTTACAAAAGCAATATTTAAATCTCTTTGAGTATTTTCAATTACTTTTGCTGCTTCGGCAACTTTTATACTAGAAGCTTTAAAAGTGCCGACTGTAACTATTTTTTTATATAAATTATCAACAAAATTAGCAGTATAATTATTTGATCCAGAAGTAATCTTAACAATATTTTTTAATCTATGTATTTTATCATTTGGATTAATTCTCTCAGGGGAGTAGCCACAGAAAAAATCTTTATTATATGCTAATCCAGATTTTCGTTGAAGAATAGGCACGCAAAACTCCTCGGTTAAACCTGGATAAACAGTTGACTCAAATATAACTATATCATCCTTTTTTAATATTGAAGAAACATCCAAACACGCTTCTTTAATATACTTTAATTTTGGTTTTTTTCTTGAGGTTATTGGTGTTGGAACTGCAATAATGTAAATATTACACTTCTTTAGATCAATTAAATTGTTAGAAAAGTTTAATTTTTTAGATTGTTTAAATTGTTTTTTTTTTATATCTTTATTTTTATCCAATGAGCTTTTTAAATCAAAGATACGTACAGGATTCTTATCAAAACCAACAACATTAAATTTTTTACCAAACTCAATAGCTAAAGGAAGTCCAACATAACCTAGGCCAATAATACCAATTCTTATCATATTGTTATTAATCATTTCATATTATTATTTTTAAAATTTGTTTGTTAATTATGTTAACATCAAATTTATTTTCTGCTAATTTACGACTATTAATTGACATTTTTTTTCTAATTTCAAAAGGAGTGTTTATCATTTTTTTTATAACTTGAAATAAACTTTCAATATTTTTTTTATCGCACAAATATCCATTATAATCATTTTTAACAATATTATTACAACCAGGAACATTAGTTGTAATCAATGGCCTTCCTATTGATAAGGCCTCAAGTAAAGATCTTGAAGTACCTTCTCTATAAGATGGCAAAACAAAACAATCGCACTCAACTAAATATTTTTTAATATCATCGGTAAAATCGATATGTTTTACATATTTATAATTACTTATTAAAAGATTTTCATCTATACATGAAGAATTTTCTCGATCCAAAGATCCCAATAAATTAAAATTAACTTGTGTATATTCGCTTTTTATTAACTTAGCTACTTCTATATACTCAATAATTCCTTTATCTTTAATTAGTCTTGAAGAACAAAGAAAAGTTAATTCCTTATTTTTTTTATATTTTAATTTAGAAAATTCGAAATATTTTATATTTACTCCTGATCCTGAAATTAAAATTGATTTTTTTGGAAACGTAATTTTTTTATTAATAAAATATTCTAAATCATATTTATTTTGGAAGATTACATTTGATGATGAATGAAGTGAAATCTTATATAGTAATAAAATTAAAAATTTATAGATTGATTTTTCAAAAAAAAACGTTCCTAATCCAGTAATAAAATTATATGTATTTTTTTTTTTAAGAAAAAATAACGAAGCTAAGGAACCAAAAATATTTGGTTTTATTGTATACATAAAAATTATATCAGGTTTTAATTTATAAAAACATTTCACATAAAACAAAATTAGTTTGAAATTAGAAAAAATATTGTATGATTTTCTACTAAATTTTACATCTATGTAATTGATTTTGATATTTTTTATTCTATCATAATAATTATCATAGGGGGCACATACCGTTATTTGAAATTTTTTTTTATTTAGTTCATATATTAATTCTTTTCTAAAATTAAAAATATTCCAGCATGAATTGCTTATTATAAGTATTTTTTTCATAAATTATTTGAAAAATAATAAGTTATTGTATGGTATCCACAAGTGTGCAAATGGTGAATAATTTAACCAAATAAAATACATAAAACCATACATTGATAAAATAATTGAATTGATAATAATTTTATATCTGGGTAAAATATAAAAAAATTTGGGTACAATCATTAATTGAATAATCGATAAATAAATATTAACTCTATCGACAAATGTAGAATATTTATCAACAAAAAATAACAATATAATACAAGAAAATAAAACAAAGAAAATAAACTTATTTTCATACTTACTTAAATTTATTCTTTTAAAAAAAAATAACCAAAAAAAACACAATAAAATATTAATAGAAATTCTATAGTACGCACCGTAAGAATGATATATAATTCCCTCATGTAAATAACCAGCGTAAATTCTACTAAGATCTGGACGTAAAATTGTATATGAAACCACAAATAACAGTATTATTAAAATAATCGTTTTAAGATTAAATTTTGAGTAACTTAATATAATTAATGGAACAATAACTACGCAAGATTTGTGAAAAATAATTCCGAATATGGTTAATAAAAAATATTTAAAAAGTTTATTATCTTCAATCGCATTGATTGATAAAAGTATAAATGCAATTGCTACAGATTGTCTAGTATAGCCCATAGCAACTATTGTTATTAAGTGTGGAAAAGATATCGCGAAAATAAAAGGAATATTTTCTCTTTTTTTAGAAAATTGATAAAGGCAATAAACAAATATACATGCACATGTTAAATTAACAAAATAAATGTCCAAACCAATTTTATAAAGAAAATATGATATTAATTCAAAACCATAATCTCGATGATACTCAAATTTTAGTAAATTAAAAAACTTAATGTTTGTATAAAAATCTTGTATGTAAATATCCCAATCTCCGCCTACTTTGTGCCTAAAACCAATAAATAGCATCAAAAAGACTAACAAAGTTAAATTAAATATATGCTTTATATTAGAATTAAACTTTAATGGACTAATTGTAATAAAACAAAATAATAAAAAAAAATACCAGTAAAGAAACACTTTAACTTTGAACCAAATACCTTTTTAGAGATAAACTATATGAATTATTGGGCATTGATTTTATTAATTTTTTAAATTCATTCTTTGTAATATATTTTTTTCTATATGAAGTTTCCTCAGGACTACCTACTAACAAATTATTTCTCTCTTGTATAGCTTGTATATATTGTGATGCCTGAAGTAATGAATTTGTTGTACCGGCATCAAACCATACTGTACTCGAATTTAGTTCAATATAATTTAATTTATATTCTTTGTTGTAAAAATTATTTAAGTCTGTAATTTCAAGTTCATTTCTTTTGGATGGTTTTAATTTTTTTGCAATTTTAGAGACGTTTTTATCGTATAAGTACAAACCTGTAACAGCTAAATTAGATTTTTGAATTTTTGGTTTTTCTTTTATGTGTTTAATTTTATTATTTTTTATTATAGCAACTCCATAATCTGATGGATTAACCACCTTATTAAGGAAAATTAATCCTCCATTCTGAAATTTATTAGAAGATATTTCATTATTTAAGTCTTGACCATAAAATATATTATCGCCTAAAATCAATGCGACATTACTATTTTTAATAAAATTTTCTCCTATAATAAATGCTTCCGCAATTCCTTTAGGAAAGTTTTGAACAGCATAATTTATATTTACACCCCATTGACTACCGTTCTTAAGTAATCTTTTAAAGTTCTCTAATTGATTTTCTGTTGTAATAATTAAAATGTCTTTAATATTTAACTCCATTAAAGAAGATAAAGGATAATATATCAAAGGTTTATCATAGATGGGAACTAATTGTTTTGAATAGGATGTAGTAATTGGACCCAATCTAGTACCAACCCCTCCAGCTAGTATTATGCCTTTCATAATAGCATTTTTTTTATTGTTCTCTTAAGTGAATTTTCCCAAATATCAATTATTAAATTTCTCATTTAATTTTTTTATATTTTATTTTGTTTTGAAGCCATCTACGATTGTTTATGTGCCAATCTATAGTCTCGTAAAGTTTGTCATCAAATTCTTCATAATAATTTTTTTTGAAAAATTTATTAATTTTAGATGTGTTAACAGAATATCTTAAATCATGTCCTGGTCGATCATTAACAAACTTAATTAGGCTTTGATATGGTTTTTTCTTTGGAAATTTATTATCAAAGTATTTACATATTTTTTTTATTAATAATATATTCTCAATTTCATATCCTGATCCAATATTATATGTTTCACCAATTTTTCCGAATTTAGACAAATGAATTAAATATTCAACATGATTTTCAACATCTATCCACTCTCTTATATTTTTTCCATTTCCATAAACAGGTATTTTCTTAAATTTAAGACAAGAATCAATTACTACAGGAATAAGTTTTTCGGGAAACTGCCATTTACCAAAATTATTTACACAATTTGTAATAATCACTTGTAAATTATAAGTTTTATTCCAAGCATTAACTAACAAATCTGAGCTTGCTTTTGTTGCGGAATAAGGTGAATTAGGGTAAAATTTGGATTCTTCTGTAAATGAATTTTCTTTTTTATTTTTCAAAGAACCGTAAACTTCATCAGTAGAAACATGTAAAAGTAATGTTTGTCTAGAATATAATTGAATGGATTTAAGTACATTATAAGTTCCAATTATATTAGATTTAATAAAATCGTATGAATTTAATATAGAATTATCTACATGGCTTTCCGCAGCAAGGTGAAATATTATATTGGGTCTAAATTTTTTGATTATTTTTTTTAATTTATTAAAGTCATACAAATCTATTTTTTTAAAACTATAGTTTTTACTTCTTTTAACTTCTTCTAAAGACTCAGGCATTGAACAATATTTTAAAGCGTCTAAATTTAAAACTAAATTTTTTTTATTTAAAATTAATTTCCTAATTAAGCATGATCCAATAAAACCATATCCTCCGGTAACTACTATTTTCATCAATTATACTCTTTTTATATTTTATTATATTCTTTAAGAGTTATTCCATTTTTATCGCTTTTAGATAAAGTTAACTTATAGTTTTTTTTAATAAAATCCAATTTTAAATTTGAATCATCATAAGCAATTGTACGACTATGTTTTTTTGAGTAAAAATCAGTTAGTTTGTACTGAATTAAAGTATTTTTCTCAAGTGTTAAAAAACCGTGACCAAAACCAGCCGGAACATAAACTAAGTTTAATTTTTTATCTGATAGAATTATTTTAACATAATTACCATAAAATTTCGAATTGGTCCTTAAATCAACTATATAATCAACTACTGATCCAAATAATACTCTTACTAACTTAGTTTGTTGAAAAGGTTTTTCTTGGAGGTGTATGCCTCTAAATGTATATTTTTTTTTTGATAATGAAATGTTATCTTGTAAAAAATTATCTGTTAATTTTAATTTAATAAAATCTTTTTTACTATAAATTTCAGACAAAAATCCTCTATTATCAACGATTTTATTTGCCTCCAGTAATAGAACTTTATTATTAAAATATGATTTAATTATCTTCATTTTATATATCTTTAAAATCCCTTATCAAATATTCCTTAAGACAAACTCTCCAGTCTCTCATTATATTTAGGGATAATTCATTTAACCTTTTGTTTATTAACCTCTCAGAAATAGGTCTATTAACATAATATTTTTTTTTAAAAAAATCCGAATTAACTTCATTAATATTGATCTTATTGCTCAAATTGAAATGATTTAATATTTCTTTTGCTATTTCAACTCTGTTAGTTAAACCTTCGCAAACTAAATTAAACTTACCAAAGATATTTTTTTCAACTAATAGTAAAACATTATTAGCAAAGTCATCAGTAAATGTTGGAGTTCCGTTTTTATCATTAACAATATTTAAAATAATTTTATCATCCCTGATTTGATTAATTATTTTATTAACGAATTTTTTGTCTTTATTTTTTCCCCCACCCATCATCCATCCTGCCCTGCAAATTAAATATTCTGATAAATTATTTTCAATTAAAATCTCTGATTTATATTTACTTTTAGCGTAGTGACATAATGGATTTGGGATATCATCATCATTGTAAAAATCTTTTTTCCCATCAAATATTCCTGCTGTACTTATAAATAATAACGGTATACTTAATTTTTTTGAAATTTTTATAGCGTACTCAACGGAAGTAGTATTATTTAAATATGTCTTTATAGAATTTTTCTCGCATATTTCTAAATCAGTCATTGCACCTAGATGAAATAAATAATCCGTGTCAAAATTTTCAACATCTTTTTGATAAGACTTAAAAACAGTAAAATCCAAATGTGATAACCATTTGTCATTTGTATCTATATCAGAACATTTTAAATTATATTTTTTAGAAAAAATTCTATAAAAAGCTTCACCTAGCATTCCTCCTGCACCTGCCATGTATATATTTTTAATTCTTTTATTCATAATTTATCATTGATATCTGCTTAAATATATTTCATCAATTGTTTGAATATATTTTTTATAGTAATTTGAGAGATTAAATTTATTTTTTACGGTTGTATATCCATTTTCAGAAAACTTTTCCATTATTTTTGGATTCTGTTTTAAGTATAGTATTTTGTTATACCAATCATCTGGTGAGGAAGCTAAAAGACCATTATAATTATTTTGGATAATTTCTTTGTTTACTCCTACAGGAGAAGCAATTACTGGAAGTTTTAAAGACATATATTGTAATATTTTAAATCCGCACTTGCCTAATTCCCATTTTGTATTGTACAAAGGCATGATACCAATATGGCATTTGGTAAGTTCAAGAAGTTCAGTTTTTTCATCCCAAACTAAACTAATACAATTCAAATTAGATATGTTATTAATGTTTGCGCCTATTATTCTTATATCAATGTTGTGTAAGATATTTAGTTTATTTAAAACTGTTATTAATTTCTTTAAATAAATTGACGTGGATGGGGTTCCAATCCAAACTACTGTAAACCTGTCATATTTTTTATAATTTAAGTAAAGATCATTATTTTTGCAATCAATAACAGTTGGAAAATATTTTATATTGCTAGAGTAATTTTCAAAAAAATTTATGTGAAATTTATTGCCAGCAAATAGAGCATCTGAAACTTTTATCATTTTTCTAAATTTATCTATATATAATTTACTAATAAATTTGTTTGTATTTTCAAAACGGTAATATACTGCATCGTCAATATCTATAATGAAAGGAATTTTTCTTAATCTTAATATGATTTCTCCAAGTAAAGGAAGAAAGGGTAATACTTCAATATGAATAATAGCGACAAACGGTTTTTTTAAAAAAAATAGAAAATATATTCTTCTTAAATAAAAATATATTAATAAAAAAAAATTAATTTTATTTTTAAATATCCTATTTATATAAAATTTTTCATCAAATAATTCTCTAGTATCAACTGAAAAATAATTATTTTCTAAATAACTTTTATAAGCTAAAAATCTTGTTCTATAACTAGGTGAATAATGTGAATATTTTGTAAAAAAAATTATTTTTGGATAAAGGTTGTTAAATCCTTTTCTCAAATGTTTTGGTATTAATGCACCAATAATATAGCCGGGAGCCTTTATTAAATCTATAGATAAACCATATATTCCAATAAATAACCAATTAAATGGAAATATATATAAAATTTTGATTTTTCTTTTTATTGGATAGTAAATACCTCTTAAAAAAAATGAAGTTATGAAAAGAAAAGTTAAATATATTTTTGTAATATGAGGAAAGTAATAAATAGATTTTTCTAACCATTCTGCAATCAAAAAATTCCAGTTATAAATAAAAATGATTGTACAAAAAATAATAGAAAATTTTAAAAAAAAATTTAATGGTTTTTTTCTGAAAAAATCAAAATTTTGAACAAGAATAAAAATTATAAAAAAAGATAATGCAATTAACAAAAATATTTTAAAATAATTATCAATAAACAAAGATTGATTATTATTCCATTTAGGGATGGATTGATTCCATCTTGGAAAAATTAAAAGTAAAAAGAATGATAAGAAAAACAAATAAAAAAACTTTAATTTATTTTCAACATTTACTTGTGCGGTATGAAATGAATAAATAAAATATCTTTTTAGTAATTCAAAATAATTATTTGGTAAGTTTTCATAAATTAGATAAGCTTTATCAGGAAATTTTATTGAATATTTTTTATTAATTAGTCTTTGTCTCCACTCTAAATCTTCAGCATTTCTTACATTTTCAATGAACGTATTATTATTTAAAAAAGAAAATCTTTTAATTATTGTTCCTGGTGTAGTAATATGTTCAATATTCCCAAAAGTTGCAGCTCTGATCCTTTTTTGAATACTACTTTTGTATACATATTTAGTAGTGCCAAATATTATATCGTAATTATTTTTTTTTATTTCTTCAGAATATTCTTTTAACCAATTTTTGATTGGTATAGTTTTTGAGTCTAAAAATGCAATCCATTCATTGTTAGATTTAAATCCTCCAATGTTTCTCGCTTCACCTGGATATTTATTCTTTTCACGAAAAAATTTAATGGGTATATTTGTTGATGTGTTTTCAACAAAATTTTTAATTTTTTCACTTGTACTTGAGTCGACAATAATAATTTCATTTGGTTTAAAAGATTGATTTAAAACTGCATTAAAAGTGTTTGAAAATGCCTCAAAATTATTTTTCGTAGGAATAATTACAGAAATATCCATTATTAGTATTGATTATAAATATTAGAATGGTTTTTTGATAATTGCATTAAATACGATAAGATGTGTAAACAAACCAAAAATTCTAATATGCCATCATAGGAAAGAAATATAATTTTTTTCATTGTTTATAATATTCTTGATACCACTGATTAAATTGAATCAGAGACCATAATTTATGCTGATTATTAACCAAGTTATTAAAATGCTGATTTTTGATTTTTTTTACAGTCTCAAAGTTGAAAAAACCATGTGAGTTACATATGCTTGTAGATAATATATCATTTGTCCAGTCTTTAAGTTCGTTTTTTATTAATCTTCCTATGGGAACACCGAAACCCATTTTTGGTCTGTCAATTATTTTTTTTGGGACATACTGGTAAAGAATATCTTTCAAGATTAATTTATTTTGACCATTCAGAAAATTAAAATTCGTAGGAATATTTCTAGAAAATTCAATAATATCTTTATTTAAAAACGGCGCTCTAGACTCTAAACCGAAAAACATTGAAGATCTATCAACCTTACATAGTATATCATCAGGAAGATAGGTAAGGAAATCAGAAATCATCATTTTTGATTCAAATGAATAATTATTGTTTCTAAATATACTTTTAATTTCATAGAAATCATCATCTTCCATATCATAATTAATAATATTATCATTGAAGTTCCATTCTTGAGTTAAAATTTTATAATAACTAAATTCATTATCAATTAGTTTTATTTTACTTTTAATTTTGTTTAACGAAAATTTATTAATATTTAATTTTAATAAATTGCTAATTGTTTTATAAAAAAGGGGTGGAGTCAAATTTATTAGTGCATAGACAATATTATTTCTTAATTTTGGATTTAAAAAATTGAAAATTGGCCAAAACTTGTTTGCATAAACATATCTATTATAACCTCCAAACAATTCATCACCCCCATCACCAGTTAATACAACTTTGACTTTTTCTTTGGCAATTTTAGAAACTAAAAGAGTTGGAAGCTGTGATGAATCCGAAAATGGCTCACTAAATACCTGAGGTAAATATTTAATATATTCAATAATTTCATTTTTTGAAAAATTATAACAAGAATGATCAGTTGATAGATGTTTTGCTACTATGTTTGCATATTTAGACTCATCATATTCTTTATCCTCATAACCGATTGTAAAAGTTTTTGTATTATTTTGGTTTTTTTGCATTAAGCTTACAATTAAACTAGAATCTATTCCACCAGATAGAAAAGCCCCCAAAGGGACATCAGAAATTAATTGTTGTTTTACAGATTTATTTAAAAGATAATGAATTTTAGATTTAACATCATCTTTTGATTCAATTTTTTTATTTTTATTTAAATCTATATTCCACCATTTTTTTATTTCCATATTTTTATTACTTAATACATCTGTATAATTATTTAATTTAATATGCTTAAAGTCATTTAAATTTATTTTTATATAATTCGCGGCAGGTAATTTAAAAATATTTTTAAAAATTGTAACTGGACTAGGAACATAATTTAACTCTAAAAACTTTTTTAGAGCATACTCATTTATTTCTTTGATAAAATTTGGTAATCTAATTATAGTCTTTAAGTCGGAAGTAAATGTAAAAAAATTATTTGAAAAACTAAAATATAGAGGCTTCTCTCCTGCTAAATCTCTTACTGCAAAAATTTTATTATCTTTTTTATCAAATAATACAAAAGAGAACATTCCTTGAATTAAATTGATTGCGTCTTCAAATTCATAAAATTCGAATAAATTAACAAGAGTTTCAGTGTCAGATGATGTTTTCCAATTAATCTGATGTTTCAAATCAAGTTGTTTTCTCAAATCATAATGATTATATATCTCTCCATTAAATGAGATAATAAATCTTCCACTCAATGATTTCATTGGTTGATTGGCTGAGATTGAAAGATCTAATATTGAAAGCCTAGTGTGACCTATTTTAATATTTTGATTTGAGATTTTAAAATTAATACAACCTTGATGATCAGGCCCCCTATTTGATAATAAATTATTTATTTTAATAAAATTTTTTTGAGACAAATTATAATTATTATTATGAATTAAAGCTAGAATTCCACACATATTAATTTAAAAATATTTAATTATTTATAACTATAGAGAAATGAATTCAAAAATCGAATATTTTAAAAATAAATTTTCTAAATTTGAAGATAATTTTTATATACTAGATAAAAATGACGCATATGCAGATAACTTTGGTAAACAATGGCGTGATTATAGAAATGTACAAATAGATAGTTACAATAACTTTAAAATTTCAATAGAATATTTAAATGAAATGGTTTTTAATAATATATCATTACTTAAAGATAAAAATATTTTAGAAATAGGTAGTGGCGCTGGTAGATTTACAGAATACTTAGCGAAATATGCTAAAAAATGCGTATCTGTAGATTTATCTTCATCTATTTATCATAATATTTCTAGAAATGAAAAAAATGTAACTTTTATTAAAGCAGATTTTAATAAACTATTAATTGATAAAAAATTTGATATTATTTTTTGTAGAGGCGTCCTTCAGCACACGCCAAACCCGCTTGACTCTCTTTTAAAAATTCATAGTTTTGTAAATAATGATGGTTATGTTTTTTTTGATATATACAAAATGCCTATAATTGGATACGCACATCCAAAATACTTTCTTTGGAGGCCTCTAATTAAAAAAATATATAAATATGAAAAATTCGAGAGTTTTTTAAAAAAAAGAATTGAAATTATATTAAAATTAAAAAGATTAATAAAAAAAATATTTTTTAATTCTGATTTTTTTTCAGATTGTATTATTCCAATATGGGATTACAAAGGAAAATTAGATATTTCTGACGAGTCATTAAAATTATGGTCTATAATGGATACTTTAGATGGTATTTATGCAAAATATGATTATCCACAATCAAATAAAAAAATTGTTAATTTTTTAAATACAAAAAAAATCATTATTATTAATAATAATAAAATTAAAAATATTTTACAAACAAAATTATCAAAATAAGTAATTAAGAAATTTATTAATTTATTTAGATAATTTTTCACAATATGTCTAGTTTGAATAATTCAAATATAATTAACTTATTAAAACAAAGGTAAATATTATTCTCGTTAAGTTCGTTTGAATGAATTAATTTTTAATAAATAAATTAAATAATAAATTTTTTAAAATTAAAGTTGTTCTAATATAAAAAAACCTGATTGGTCTTAATTTTAGCGAGATTGCAAGATACTTTATTGCTTTCATCTTGTTTTTCTTGCCAGTAGAATAAACCATTGATTGAAATGAATAAATTTCTGATAATACACATTTAAATTGTTTAGTATTTAAACTTATAATTTTAGGATTTGATATTCTTTGTTTTAATATTTCCAAACGTTGAATTGTTTTTTTATTATCTTGAATTATTGTGCTTCGTTTATTATGGTTATTTAATGCTGTGGATACAATATGATTTCCTAATATTTTATTATTAACTGCTATGCGAAGCCATAAATCCCAGTCTTCACTTCCAGATAATTCTCTATTTTCGGAAAATTTATAATTCAAAAAAACTTCTCTTTTGATAAACACTGAATTGCATGACAAAATATTTCCCAAAAAAATAATACTGTTTAACTCTCCTTTATTAATTGAATTTTTATATTTCTTACTATCTTTATATGAATTTGCAAAAATATTTGGATAATTATATTTAAGAATAAAATTTTTAAATGAAGATACATGATTTTCATAACAAATATCATCACTATCAAAAAAATTTACATATAATCCTCTAGCTTTTTTTGCACCATAATTTCTTGCAAATCCCCTCTCTGAATTTTTAATTTTATAATAAAAAATATTATATGAAAGCAAGCTTTTAAGTCTTTCATACGAATGTTCTTCACTACCATCATCTACTAGAATTAATTCAAAATCATTATCTATACTATTTTTTATAGATTTAATTGTATTTTTAAGTAGATGAATTCTATTATAAAAAGGAACAATGATTGATAAGGTAGGATTGTTATTCATCTCCGATTATTTGCTTACTATCATCAAAACCAAATTTATTAATATTATTATAATCCCAAATAAATAAATTATTATTATCTAATTCAATAAATTTATTTTTTATACTGTAATTTGCATATTCAATTATTTTCAATAATTTTATTTTGATTCCTTTAATTATAGGATTTTGATTTATTTTTATAACATTTGATTTAAGTCTAAAATTAATTTTTTTCACTTGTTTTCTAAAATATATTTATATGTTTTCTCAAGTCCCTCATCCAAAGTTGTCTGAGGTTTTGATCCTATTAAAGATTGTAATTTTTGATTACTTCCAAATCGTCTCTCAACTTCAAAATCCTTACGAAATAAAGGATTTTCTATTAATTTAATCTTACTTCTAGAATTTACTATTTTTAAAATTTTTTCAGCAAGTTCATATATAGTAATATCTTCGCCTTTTGTAATATTTATTATTTCTGAACCAGAGCATTTTTTGGCTATTTGGATTGTTGCTTCAATTGTATCATCAATAAAAGTAAAATCTCTTGTTTGTTTGCCATCTCCGTATACAATTAAATCATCTCCATTCATAGCTTGTTGAAAAAATCTTGGGATTACCATCCTTGTATCTTGTCTTGGGCCATAAATATTAAAATATCTTAATGAAAAGCTATCTATTTTGTGTTCTAAATAAATAGATTTTAAATAAATTTCGTTATATCTTTTTGCAATAGCGTAACTTGAAATTGGAGAAACTTTGAAATCTTCATTGACAGCTTCAACTTTGTCTACTTTTCCATAAACCTCACTTGTTGATGCATATATTATTTTCTTTACATTGTTTTTTAAAGCAGCATTCATTACATTATATGTACCTATCGACTCGGTTTCCATTGTTTTTATTGGGTTTTTTGCTACTTCATCAACTCCTAAAAAAGCAGCAAGATGATAAACAATTTCACAATCCTTTATACATTCATTTACATCGCAATAATTTTTTATATTTTTCTTAATAAATTTAACTTTTTTTTTATTAGTAAGTTTTGATCCTCTAATAAGATTATCTAAAACTACAACTTCATTATCTAAAGATAGACTGTCAACCAAATGACTTCCTATAAAACCTGCTCCACCTGTAACTAAAATTTTCATAATGAAATATTATTATCATATAAGATTAATAACGTATTAATCAAGATTTTTGATTGAATGAAAAAGATGATAATTATTGTTGTTTGTGTCCTTTTTTTAATAAATTTTGAAATTGACTCTTATACTAAATTAACATTATCTATTTTACTTAAGAAACAATAGATATTATCATTTGATCCGTCTTTAACAACAATTATTTATTTTTTGATATCTAAAAAAGTTACGTTTCTTTTAACTTTATCTTTTTAATGTAATTATAGTTTTTTCCTCATATAAGATGTTGTTAATAATGAAAGTTTCATATTCTATCATTTATAAAAATATCAAATATAATTAAATTGATTTTTTTATAGAAAGGGAAAAAACTTAATAAAAATATATTCTTTCTTAATAGTACATATAATTTAAATTTAATTGACTTTGAATTAAAGAATTTATAATTTTCTGAATAATCTTTAGTGAACAATTTTTTAAATAGATTTATTTTATTTTTATATATAAGTAAATTTAGCCATCTCTGACGATCATTAAAAAATATTTGAAATAAATACTTTGGCTCTTCTATTAATAAATATTTAATTAAAGTAGGATTAAAATTAATTTTTTTATATAATTTTCTTATAACTAAATATTTATACACAAAAAATGTATTTGTTTTTTCAAAAAAATCAAATAAATCTATTAATGATCGATAGTCGTACTTATTGTTATAAAAATTTTTTAATGATCTTATTATTGATGAATATTGAAATGCATTTTTTTTATTAAGATAATTCAATATTTTTATAGCATTTTGATCTTTGTTAAAAAAACTAAACCATAAAGAAGTTTCTATTAAATTATATATTTTGAAGTGATTATTATAATTATTAATTAATTGTGTTGAATATTTTATAAAATTTTCATCAAAATTTTTACCGACTAAATATATGTCATTTACATACGCAATTTTTTCTAATTCATCATAATTATAATTTTTCATTAAATATTCTAACTTATTATAATCCACAATATAATTATTAGTATCTTCTAGCAGATTCATATTTTTTTCATTTGGAATTAAAATTATTTTTTTATTTAATAAAATAGCCTCTAAAATCGATTGAGTATATCCTGTTGAAAAAATAAATTCAGAATTTTTTATTAATGCATTTGAATTATATTCATTTAAAAAAATTGATATATTTTCATTGATAGAATTTTTAATTTTACAATAATTTTTTTTTAATTCAGAAGGATGAAGTTTTACAATAATTTTATAAGAATTGCCTAATTTGGAGTAAATTTTATTTATTAAGCTTATTTGATGTTTTGCATCTTCAATGCTTATTACATTAATATCTTTTGATGCATTCAATAATATTAAAATTATTTTTTTATCATATATTAATTCAAATTTTTGCTTGTAATATACATTATAACCCCACCCAACAACATTTATATTTGATTTCCTGTATCCATAATTCAAAAATATTTTTTCTTCAAATTTTGAATTAACAAAAATCTTATCAATTGGTAATATATAGTTATTTAACTCTTCATTATGAAGGTAAAATTGATGTGTTTCTTGAATTGCTATAGTAGGTATATTATTTATAAAACAATTATATACAAGATTTAGCGAAGAATATCTTGCTTGTGTTGTGCTAAAATAAATTATTGAAATCTTATATTTATATTTATTCATAAATTTATAAAAATAATCATTAAGCTCTTGAAAATTTTCATTATATTTTCTTAAAATTTTTTTATCTAAGACTTGATCATAAACAACTATAAAATCATGATTATGAAAGAAATCTTTTATCCTTAAAAAATTTTCAATATGCTTTTCACTAACTATATAATATATAATATATTTTTTTTTATTTGATTGAGTAGTCATTTTAATTGATATTTCTATATAAAAAAGAGATTATTAATTTAAAATATTTTTTTAAAACTTTTAATTTTATATTGATTTTAATTTTTTCAAAAAAAATAACTTTATTAAATAATTTAAACATTTCAATATAATATATATTTGACATTTTATTTGAAGCTTGGGATGCATGTTTGCGCCAATATGACAAAATTAAATTTGTGCAGTGAATGTCGTATTCTTTGGCAACTTCAATATAAAAAATATAATCAGTCACAAACTGATATTCTGAATTAAAATATCCTACCTTTTTAATTACATTTTTATCGAAAATAACAGTTGAAGAGGCTATAAAACATCCAAAGATAACCAGATTTAAATAAGCTTTATGTTTATGTAAATCCAAATTACATGGATTGAAAAAATCTTTTTTACTAAAAATGTCAAATCTAGAGACTTTATCTTTATTATTTAAAATCCAAAAATCTGAAAAAAATAGTTTTTTATCTAGGTTATGTTTAATTTCTTTAGCTTGAATTTCTAGTTTATTTTCAATCCAAATATCATCATGATCTATAATAGCAATCCAATCAAAATTTGTTTTATTTATTGCATTGTTTCTTGAGGTCGCTAATCCATGATTGTGTTGATAAAAATAACTTATATTAAGTTTTTTATTTAAATTTATGTATTCTTTAACTATATTTTCGGTTTTATCATTAGAACCATCATTAACGATTATTAATTCCCATTTTTTATATGTTTGACTTTTAATACTATTCAAAGTTTCTATAATATTATCTTGAGAATTATAACAGCACATTATAATCGAGAAATAAATATCCATAAAAATTATTTGTGCATTTTCTTATAAAGACTTAAAATTTTATGGAAAACATTACTAGGAAATATTTTTTTTAATAAAGTGTATGTGATATATTTGATCTTAATGTTTAAAATTTTACCAAATAAACTTCTTTTAAATATTTCTTGTTTGTGTTTTGATTTTGCTAAAAGTTTATATTTTTCAGAAAGAAATATTTTGTTATCGCTAGATTTTACAAAAAACCATGAAGGAAATTGTGAATATTTATCCAAAGACTTTTTTTTAGTTATGAACAAATCACATTCAGATTGCTTAACAACATCATTAACTGTCATCTTAACCAATGGCCAATTATCATCATAATCATCCCCGGCACATATTCCACCAACTTTCAATTTTTTTAACCAACTAACTAATGTTCTTCCTCCATCATTTCCTTCATGAGCAAATCCATCAACATAGATGAAATCCAATGAAAGATCTTCAAAGTCATTTAGGGCATTTTCAAATTTTTTTCTTACTAACTTATAATTTTCAAATATTGATAATTTTTTTTTTGTTTGAATATACTCATTTTCATTATGCTGAAAGATATCATAGGAATCTATTCCAAAAAAATATTTAAATTTTTTTGTTTCCATCATTTTGTATGAGAAACCTCCTTCTGCAACTCCTAATTCAACCCCGATATTATTAATTCCTTTTAAATTTTTAACAATTTCGTATCTATCTATGTTTGAAAAAATAACTTTCATTTGTGAATAAACTTTGATCTTAAAATCCAATATGTATATTCAAATAAATTTATAAAAATATTTATGTACAATTTTATTTTTTCTTTAAATGTTATATTTCATATAATAATAGAAACTGAATTTTTATAACTAGTTTGAATAATATTTACTGTTTCAAAATATTTTTTGATTTTTTTTAAATATTTTTACAAGATTACTTTTACCACATTCATAATCAAGAAAGGATTCTAATTTTAAATTAATACATAAATTTATTAACCTATACATTGGTGCTAAGTTTCTTAAATAGTCTTCGTCTTTAGAGTACAAACCCTTGTACAATTTAACTTTTTTTTATATTCATAATTTAAATAATTTTGTCTTTTCCCCATTTTTTTACATAATTTTTTAAAGCAATTTCAATAATTCTATCTTTATCTAAATTCTTTTTATAACCATCTATCAAATCTTTTAAACAATTTCCTATTCTTTCAGAACCTCGATTGTCTCTAAAAGGGTCAAAATACTCGATACAGTCTTTCCAATTTCCAAATAATTCATTCTTCTTATCTCTAAATAAGTTTTCATTTATTGCTTTTATTGTATCTGGCCAATTGTTATAAATATTTATTTTATTAAGCGTTTCATATATTACACTATTTTTTGCAGACTCTCTATCGATCAAAATAGTTGGTATTCCGTGCAAGGCTGTTTCAATCGCAGCAGTGCCAGCACATAAATGACTGTGCACAACTAAATCACTTGATAAAGCTGCTAAAATTGGGGTGGTTTTAGCAAATTTTTGAGACTTGTCCTCAATTTGATCATACACATAACATCTTCCGGTACTTATAGCTTCTTCAAGTAATTTATATGCATTTTTTAATTTTCTCCTAAGGCCATATGAAAATTTTGGTTTAAAAATAACTCCAATGGCTTTATTTTTTAAAAGCTCATCAATTATATAAATGTAGTTATCTTTTTGAAGTTGATCTCCCGTATGCCATCTTTCATCTGGGGCCGAGTTTTCATCTAAAACACACACAATTTGTTTAGCACCATTATTTAGTATTTTCCTTCTAATTTCTTTTGATTTTGCTATCATTTCACTTGTGATCATAAAATTTGGGCAACCAGTAATAACGTGATGGTTTACATGTGAAGGAGTTTTTTTATCAATAAAAACACTTAACTTACTGTTACAAAAATATATATCTGTAAAAAGCTTGCATCCATAAAATGGCACACCTTCAAAATTTGGTTGAAAAAAAGTTGAAATTCCTCCTATTGAATTTATAGCATCCGTGATCGGAATATGAGAAGAATCATATTTATACCAATTTAAAAAAATCTTTATATTATGGGTTTTGAAATAATTTAACCATTTATTATAAAGATATTCATAATTACATAAATGATAAAAAATATTCGATTTTTCAATATCAGTTTTCAAAAATAGAGAATATATATAATTGTAATCAATAATTTTATGATATTGGAAATCAAGGGAGAATAAATTTACAGATGTATTGATACCAAATTTATTGAGCTTTGAAACTTCTTTAGGATTTTTGCAATCATACAAAGTATCTTTAACTAAAAAATTAGAGTTTAACAGCCAAAGTAAATCTGATTTCTCTCCATTAAGTATTAAGTTAGGTTGATATTGACGTTCGCAAAAAAGTTTATAATTATGATTGTTACTCGTATTGAGTTTTTCAAAAATATTAAATTTACGTATAAAAGATTTAATTATTATTTTTATATAAATTTTTATAATGATAAGTTTATATACAATTTGCGATCTATACTTTGAGTAACTTAAAATTTTTATTTCTTTATTTTTAGCATATTCTACATAGAGATTTAAACAAGGTCGATTTACAATATAAAAAATACACTCTTTTTTAGCTTTTTTTGTATCAAATATTTGATTAAGTACATTAATTAAGTATATTAATCTAAAAGGGGTATTTTTATTTATAACAAAATCTGCAAAAATACTCTTAGCAACGTAGTGATTTAGATTATTTTCTTTATTTTCACTTACTATTAAATTTAAAAATTTAAAATAAGATTTTTCAAAATCAAAAAGTTCTTTGTTTTGTATTATTAGGCTATAGATTTCACCGTTTTCATTTCTAATATCAATCATTCTGAATTTTAATTTAATAAATTCAAAACCGAAATATCTGTATATTTTTATAATTAATTTAGATAATTTACTTGTCGAATAAATATAATAGATTTTTTTATTTTTTTTTTTTAAATAAAATTTAAAGAAAATATAAATTAAAACATTAGAATTTACCTTCTCAAAAACAATAATATTTTTGTTATTCATAAATTTTATTTACTATTTTCATTACCTCAAGTACGTTTTTTGTATTACCGATTCCAATTGATAAATTATTATTAATAGCTCTTTAATCCAATTAAACCTGCTTTAGAAGATCTAAAAAAATTTTACATTTTAATTATAGGAAAAAATCCTTTGTTATGGTAAATTTTATATCAAACACTTGTACCTTTTTTATAATATTTGAGCTTATACAATATTTTAAACATTATAATTTATGCCTTTAGATCCTCCTATCATACAAGTTGTACATAAAATATTCATAAAGAATTAATTTAAAGATTTAATTTCTTTGATTAGTTTCATAATTTGAACACCTTGATAATAATCGCATAATTTTTTAACTTTTCCACTTAAAATAGATTTATGAAGCTCAAAGTATGTGTCGTAAATATTAAATTTTTTATATTTGTTAATTATTTTTTGGCTTTTATTTATGATTTCGATTTTATTATTAATTAAATCCGCTAAAATATTTATATTCTCTCCTTTAATAGAAATTTGTCTCATCTCAATTTTTGAAAAATAATTAAGACTAACATTAAAATGAATTTTATCTTTATTTACTGCATATAGTAATAAGAAATCATCTGATGTAACTTTTAAATTAGATATTTTTAAATTTTTTACAAATTTAGGAGTTAATCTACCAAATATCCAAGTTAAGTAGTCTAGTTCATGACTTAAATCTAATAACACACCTCCTCCTAATGATTTCTTAGCACTGGATGTATTCACATAATTGGTATTTTTTCTCCAGGCTGGTAAATAAGAATCACATTTTACATCAACATACCATATTTTTTGTTTTCGAATATTCTTATTTAAATATTGCAAAATTGGATGCATTCTTAAATTATAACCAACAAAAACTTTGTTATTATTAATATTTAATTTTTGAAAATTTTTAAATAAAGGTTTTTCTACTAAAATAATTTTTTTTTGAAAATTTCTGACTATAAAATTCAAAAATTTGAAATGTGAAGAAGTTTCAGTAGCTATTACAAAATAATCAGGATCAATATCGATTATTTTATCAAAAGAATTGATGGCATTTTTATATTCAATGTTTCTTCTAGAATAGATAAAAATTTTATTGAATTTATTTATTCTTTTAAGAGAAATAAGATGTTTTTTTGCTATAGATCCATAACCAATGATTAAAATTTTATTAATCAATCAAAATCTCTCAAATGATTTTTTATATTCTGACCATTGACCAACATCAATCCAAGAATCTTCATAAATCGGATAAACACCAATCTTATATTTATTTTTTTTTGCAATCTCAACAAGGTGAGTAAAATCAAAATATTTATTTGGTGGTATTAATTTCATAACTCGTTTATTAAAAACATATAAACCAGAGTTAATTAAAAAATCATATTTCGGTTTTTCTATTATTTTTGTCAAGTTTCCTTTCTTATCTATTTTGCAATTACCATATGGTATAATATATTCTTTAGTACTAGCTACTAAGGTAATATCATTTGATTTTTTTTTATGAAAATCGAGTAAATCTAAATAGTCTGCATTTATAATCACATCACAGTTTGAAACAAAAAAATTATTAAGAATTTTATTCTTTGCTAAAAGAATGCCACCTATTGTTCCTAAAGTTTTTTTTTCTTCAAAAAAATTAATTGAAAACTTTTCTTTAATTTCTTGAATATATGCCTTTAATATCAAGCTTTTATAATTAATTATAAAATTAAAGTTTTGAAAACCTTGTATATGAAATTTTTCTATTATTCTCTCAAGTATAGTTTTACCATTAATGGGTATGAGAGGTTTGGGCAAAATTTCTGAAAAAGGCTGTAGTCTTGTTCCTTGTCCACCAGCCATAATTATAACTGGAATATTGATTTTTTTAATTGCATTTTTTTTATTATTATAAAAAATTTCATCCCAATGTAAAATTTCAACAACATTCTTTTTAGAATCAATTACTGGAATAAGATCGAATTTCTGCTTTAGAAACATTTTTTTTGCTTGTTGGTTAGTAAACTCACCATAAACAAGAAAACTAGGTTTTTTCTGAAAAATTCTAATAATTTTTGAATTTATATCTACACCTAAAACAATCGCTTTTCTTATATCACCGTCACTAAGGGTGCCAATTAATTTTTTATTATTATTAACAATTACTAAACATTTTCTTCCAGATTTGTTTAATAATTTTAGTGCCTGTTTTATGGAAATATCAGTTTTTGCAATTGTATTTTTCATAAATTAAAAAATTTTTTATTAAGATTTTTTGGCAAATTTATATTTTTTACTTTATTCAAAATTTTTTTTATAGTGTAATTTTTTTCATATGGATTTATAACAGAATTTAAAGAATTTACATATTTTTTACTAAACAATAAATTTAAAGATTTTATAATTTCATTTTTCATTGGTTTACAATTAATTATGCTTTCTGCCATATCTCTTCCCTGCTGCCTGTTGCCAATATTAATTGTTCCTGTATTTAAACTTGGTGCTTCAATAATCCCACTTGATGAATTGCCTATTATGCCATCAACTATTTTCAAAATACTTAAAAAAATCAAACTTCCTAAAGAAGAAAATAATCTTGTATTGTTAGGATGGTTAGATAAAAATTTTCTAATTAATTTTTTAATTTCTATATTTCCTGCATCTGCATTGGGGTAGGTAAATATAATCAATGTATCATTTAACATTGCAAGAGAATTTAGAATTTCTTTTAATGAATTAGAAGAGTTCATATGATCCAATGTCTCTGGATGGAAAGTTACCAAAAGATTCTTTTTTTTAAATTTTATATCAAGGATGTTTTCGAGTTTGGTTTTATTAATTAGTTTGCAATTATTAATTTTTTCTATTCCTAAACTTCCTACATTAAAAACTCTCTTTGGATCTTCTCCAAGCTGTATGACTCTTCTCTTGTAATTTTCTGTAGCAACAAAATGTAACCAGCTCATTTTAGTTATTGAATGGCGTATCCCTTCATCAATAGCTCCAGCTGTTGATTCCCCACCATGAATATGTGCTATAGGAATTTTTAAAAAATATGAAGCGATTGCAGCTGATAATATTTCATACCTATCTCCCAATAATACTACTAAAGATGGTTTTAATTCTTTAATAGCATCTGCAAAATTAATAAGAGCTATTCCTGTAGATTTTATCATCGCTGAGTTAGTGTCACTTGAAATCAATATTTCGATTTTTTTATTAATTTTGAATTTATCATTATTTATTTCCTTAATAGTTAAACCATGTTCTTCAGATAAATGAGCTCCGGTAACAATTATCTGTAAATTTAATTTACTGTCTTTTTTAATGGCTATGCATAGATTTCTTAAAAGTCCGTACTCAGCTCTACTTCCTGTAATTACACATATATTTTTTTTTTGCATTTAGTTGATTAACGAATCTTTCTTAAAATTTTTTCTTGAAACTTTACCAATATATCTATCCCAATAGATTGGAGATATTCCTGTGCCCGGTCGTTTTACAGTTAGATTAGATGAGGAAAAAACTTCTCCCTTTTTTATATCCTTTAAAGCAACTATAGATTTTCTAACTATTTTAATATTTTTTAACTCACTTTTAGATGGTTTTTTTAAATATGATCCTAATATAGACTCTGTGTTTCTAATATTTTGTGCCATTTTTTTAAATTGTTTTGGATCTAAACTTGTCTTATGATCTGGACCATTCAATTTTTTACTAATAGTAAAGTGTTTTTCAATAACCTTTGCACCTAATGATACAGCTACAATAGGAACTTCATCTGAATTAGAATGATCAGAATATCCTATTTCTACTTTAAATTTATTTTTTATAGTTAACATAGATCTCATATTGATATCTTCTATCGGTGATGGATATTCTGTATTACAATGCATTACAATTATATTTTTTTTTGGTGTCCCGGATTTAATTAATGTTTTGATAGCTAAGTCTATTTCTTCAATATTTGCCATACCGGTTGATAATATTAGTTTAGATTTCAATTTTCCCATAGCTGTAAGATAAGGCAAATTATTTATTTCACCTGAAGGTATTTTAAAAAGATTTATTTTAAAACTTTTAATGAAGTTAATACTTTCTATATCGAATACTGAAAAAAAAATTTTAATTTTTTTTTATTAGCA
>Ga0187827_10001680_pt1 | contig 31931 bp, 19 predicted proteins | sample ETNtaG_39_FD_167969 | JGI IMG/M metagenome (GOLD analysis project Ga0187827, IMG submission 167969) | Marine microbial and viral communities from oxygen minimum zone, Eastern Pacific Ocean - ETNP2014_SV_150_PacBio MetaG (Illumina Assembly) | ecosystem: Environmental > Aquatic > Marine > Hypoxic...
GAGGAGTAGTCTTGGCGCTCCGCGACAAGTCTGGCTTTCCAGAGCAGCCGCGGAGCGTCAGCACTACAGAAGAAAGCAGCCGCGGAGTGACTGCACTACGTAGTCTTGGCGCTCCGCGACAAGTCTGGCTTTCTTGAGCTGCCGCGGAGCGTCAGCACTACTGAAGACAGCTGCCGCGGTGCGTCAGCACTACTGAAGACAGCTGCCGCGGAGCGTCAGCACTACGTAGCCTTGGCGCTCCGCGACAAGGTTCTCTAAAGAAACAGATTCTATGGGCGTTGTCTTCCCATGGTCAGGCTGTCTTTGCTCAGGAGCACCAGTGTTCCGTTTTGGATGGTTGCTGAGACGCGGCCGTGTTCGCCAAAGGTGCCGACGCCTTTTTCCTTCAATGTGTGGGCTGCCTTCCCGTCAGTAAGACCCAGGACTTTTAGCTCGAAATCCTGGCGATCCTTCACCATGGCTATGACGTGCTCACCGAAGAAACCAGAGACCAGGCGGACCTCAGGCCTGGCCTGATAGCCTTTCACTTCGGTCTTGAAAACCTGCTTGCCCGTCCTGCAGTTCATGGCTGACCAGTAATAACCCTGGCCGGGATGCACCTGCAGGCCGTATAGGGTGTCCCTCTGAATCATCATGGAAAACATGGGGCGCGGGGTGTCACCGACCTTTACGTCGGTGTTCCACAAGACATCACCAGTGCGGCTGGAGATCATGTAGATTGTTTTCTGATCGAAGTCTTCTTTGGTCACAGCGAGGTAATCCCCCTCGAGGGCGAAACGCATCGCCGGCTCGCGGGTTGGGTCGTTCTGGTCGATGAGGCGCTTCCAGACGACGCGCATTTTCTCGATGTCGATATTGATGTAGTACCAGCCGTCCGTCACGATCAGCAGGTTAGCATCATGAGCTACTGGCAGGGCGGCCGGTCCTTTTTCGAGGAGCGGGTGTTTTTCATGGAGGGACAAATCCGGCAAAGCAAGACGGCCAATCAGCTTCCCAGTCGCGCGGTATCGGACTGTGACGGCGAACGGCAGTTTGCGCACGCTGACCAGCCGGTCGCCCTGGAAATAGGGCGGAGCGTAAATGTCGCCTTCTTCTTTCTCCTGCCAGGCCACTTCACCGGTGGAGTTCTCGGTTGGCAAGTAGATCGCCATGGTCTCGGCCTTCCCGGCCAGGATGAGAAGGTCACCACTCATGACCGCGTTCTTTATCTCAAAATCGAAGGGGACACGATACCTCCAGACTTCCCTGCCATCCGACACCCGGAAGGCGATGACATCATAGAGTCCGTGAACGATAACCAGATCATCGTGAACAAATGCCTCAAAAAATCCTGCTTCCTCTCCTTTTCCCTTAAGGCGAAATGGCGGTGTCTTCCACAGGATTCCACCAGTCTTGACGTTCGTAGTCATTACGATGAATTTATTGTCGAATCGCTTTCGAACCCGCCCGCCGATGAAAAGCATGTCCGGATGCCGAGCGCGCTGGCCCCTTCTTTCGAGGACGAGCCAGGCTGTACCATCCTGGCCTTCGAGCTTCAGCTTCTGCTCCTTAATCGGAAACTGGATGGAAGAAAGAGCGGGCGTGGTTGCCGGCGCGCTGACGCTTGCTTTGTACGCCTTGGGCACGGCCAGCCGGCTGACGCGTGCGGCATCGGCCAGGCGCCACCGGAGCAACCTGGCGGACGGCCCTTTCTGCTTTTCGGATTCGTTGAACAGCTCATCGATCACGGACTGACCGGCCTCCGTTCCCGGGAACTCCCACAATCGGAAAAGCCGCTCATCTGGCGAGCTGGCATCGAGTTCTCTCTTTGCCTGGTTTTCAAACGCGCTGTCAAAATCCGGGGAGCGCTCTTGAAGCTCTGCCAGCCTGGCCGCGGCGAATTCGCCTGCCCGGAGCGTTAGCGTTTTCTCCAGTGGCGAAAGCGTGCTGAAATAGAGAGGCAGGCCGTTTCGCATCAGGTTTAAGGCATCGGTCATTTCTTTTTCGAGGATGCTGAGTTTTGAAAGCGCGCCAAAGCGGTCGAAGACACCGGCTGAAGCTCTTTCAACTGAGGAGCGATTTTCTGAGAACAACGCCGGCACCGGATACTCGTAGTGCCCGTAAGTGGAAATGATGCTGCGAAGCGCGCGCGCCGCCGACGGAATGTCGCCTTTACGCTCGTACGCTTCGGAGAGTGCAAAGAGTGTTTCGACTTCTTCAGCCAATGTGTTGGCTGTCCTGCTCATACCGAGGACGTTTGCGAGCTCCTGCTCAGGACGCGCGGCGCGGATCGCGGAACGTGCCAGTTCACGCTGAACCTGGAAGAGTTGCTGGTTGATGGCTGCCCGAAAGTCCAGGTCTTCTGACGAGATGGCAAGAAGGCACTGCCTCAGATGGCTCGCCGAATCATCGAGTCTGGCGTCCGCCAGGGCCAGCTCCGCCTTGGCGAATCGGGCGTCTGGATCGTTGCTCCTGCCGAGGGACTGCCGTACCGCGCCAATGTCGTAGACCATCTGGATTGTCCGCGGCCCCATGCGCAGCTCGAAGGGGATGCCATAACGGCTGAAGGTAATCCGGGAGAATGGCATGAACGCTCCGTGCTGATTGACGGGCACGGTATCAGCAACGATTTCTTTCATGACCTTGATGCGGTGTTTGATCTTATCGTCTTTGGCGGGCAGCTTTTCGTGCTGTTCCAGGTCCTTGGGTGCGGAATCCGTGATCATCCCGTGGCAGTGGGTAAGGAGTGCGCCAGTGTAGTAGCGGCGCTTTTGTGTGACTTCGCGGCTTTTGAGATTTACCTCGGCCAGGTTGAAAACATGGCATCCGGGGCGCCAGTACACGCTGCAATCGGTCCAGCTCGTCACGTAGAGTTTGCCGTCTGCCGTCATAAACGGCCGGGCGGCGAGCTCGAACCAGCGCGTGTTGATGCCGAACCAGGCCGGCGAGTAATAGATATAGTGATTCATGACGGGTTTCTCGTCACGCAGCACAAGGTCGGGCGATTTCCAAACCGTCTCTCCTGTGTCGGGATTCAGGAGATGAACTGGCGGGCCAGAGGGGCGGGAACTGCCGAACTGTGGCCCGTTGCGGCCGTTGCCGGCGATGACCAGCTCGCCGGTCTGCATGGTCCCCAGCATGTAATTGAACCCTTCGCTGACTTTGCCTTTGCTCCACTTCACGGCGCCCGTGCGCCGATTAATGGCGTACATCAGTTTTGAATCGACGGGCAGCACGTACAGCCAATCATCGACCAGCAAGGGCCGCTGGTTCAGCCAGAACATAGAGAAATGTGGCCGCACGTATTCTGTTCCACCATGGATCTTGCTCAGCTTGCTGTACTGCCGAGTGGCATCGTGTACGCCGGTTCTGTAGGGATACCGCATGAGCCATTTGATGCGTCCTGAAAGAGCATCGACTGCGGCGATGGCGCCCGCGTTGGTGGTGTGGTAAACGGTGCCCTGATGATAGAGCGGCGGAGAATTGAAGCTGCGGATGCGATTCCTTCTCATGCGGAACGCGCCGGCGAACTTGCCGGGCCGCAGCGTGCAAATGGGCGTCCTCCACAGGATTCGGCCCGTGGTGCTTTCAAAGGCGATCAAACCGTATTCGGAATCGATGTGGGTCTGGCCTTCAATGTTATCCAGAATGTAACTGACGAAAATCGTTCTCGGCCCGCCCGCGGGAGCAGCACCGAATCGCATGCGCGCCTCCTGCGGCGTAGAGGCCACCATCGGGCCGTAAGCCCATTTCATCTGGCCGGTCACTTCATCGAGCGCTACGAGTGATTCCCCGATCTTATACATCGGTGTGATAACCATGCCGTCCTGCACCAGCAGGTCTTCGAGCGGATACTGCCTCGCGTTCCAGTCCTGCCAGATGACGCGGCCACCGAGATCGCTCTTCCAGCGCATTTCGCCATTCAGGATTGAGCGGCAGTAGATGATGTTCTTGTGGCGGTAGATAATGCTGCGATCCGTTACGACCGGTTGGGTGTAAACGAAGAAATCCCGACGTGAGCCGGGCAACGTTTTTTTCCAGACCGGCGGCTTCAGAGCCATCGGGTCTGACGTTGGAGGAAGCAGCGTGTAATCATCCGCGGCCACGTGAGGCAGGCTCGATCCCTGAGTGTGAAAGGGCGGCTTTTGGAAACTGACGGTTTTGATGACGTCTTCGAATTGGCGAAGTTGTTCGCCGGTAAGTTTTCGATCGGAACCGTTAGCCGTGACATTGGTCCGAGCATCGGTTGAAACTGCTTTGCCGGACGACCTGCCCAGCAGCTTGACGCAATAAGCCATCTTCAATTGAAGATCGGCGGTAAGAAGCACTCTGTCGGGAAAAAAGTCACGGACGGTGGTGAAGTACTCGAGGGCCTCCAGGTAATGACCTTTGTCAAGCGCGGCATTACCAAGCTCCAGCGCGGCCTTGCCGCCGTAAGAGGTGGCGAGCATGTTGCCGTAAACTTCCGCCAGCCCAATCAGCGAGTGCTTGCGCTGCGCCTGCTCGAAGGCTTCTTTGGCCCGGGCGTCGTGTCTGGTGCGATAAAATGCCAGGTCTTCCGATGGGAATCGCAGAATCCGCCGCTGGCAATACTGCGCGATCGGGATGAAGACGCCGTAGCTGCTCACCCGGTAGAGAGAGCTCTGATACTTGTCGATCACGATCTGATACATCTTGAGGGCCTCGCGGAACTGGCCCTCCTTCTCTTTTGCCAGCGCGGCCTGGACGAGTGCGTTGGCGCGAGAGTCTTCGTCAATGAGGTTAAGAGTGAAGTAATGCTTCTCTGAAGAGAGCTTCATCTTTTCCTGGTACTCTTTGTATCCCCTGTCCCGCGTGCCCGGCACGACCTTTCCAAGAAAATCCGGTTTGTATTCCGAGTAGACGACCTTGACCGGATCCACCGGTGTCTCTGGCTTGGTGGATGTTGGCTTTTCCTCACCATGAACGGTGATCAGAAGCACGACCGGCATCAGCCGGGCAAGGCACTGAGTCACTCTCATACTCGCCCCCTCACCAGACGCATCGAGAGGAAGGCGGACAGAATCTCGTCCATTGGGCTGTCAGTGGGCATGTGATCCAAGGGGAACCCGAACCGCAGGCCGGCCTCTCTGATGCGCTCAAGATGATCCTCTCTTTCGGCCAGATAGACGTTCCTGAGATCGCGCGGCTCGCAGAGCAGCTTCCCTTCATTTTCGAGGCCGTTGAAGATCGTCTGGCCGGTAAAGGGGAAATCCCTTTCGTTCGGGTCTTCGACGTGGAACATGATGACATCGTGCCCGCCGAAGCTGAGCTGCCCAAGCGACAGGCCCAGCTCGTCGGTATCGGCTACAAAATCGCTGACGACCACGACCAGGCCGCGCTGCTTCAACTGGGGCGCGATATTCATCAGGGAACGGCTCAGGTCCGTCTGCGTGTTTCCCTCTACCTTGGACATTACGTCGGCCATGTTTCGGAAGTGAAGTCCGGAGCCTTTTGCCGGCAGCATGCTCCTCACTTTGTCATCGAAGATCACCAGGCCGAACATGTCCTTCTGCTGCATCAGCAGGTATGCAAGCGAAGCGATAACCGTCGCAGCGTAATCGAATTTACTCATCGCAGCGCTTTCGCTTTTGAAGAACATCGATTCGCTGGCATCCAACAGGAAGTGAACTTTCATGCTGGTCTCTGCTTCGTATTCCTTGATGTAGAAGCGGTCGGTTTTTGCGTAGGCTTTCCAGTCGAGGTGTCTGGTGTCATCCCCCTGGACGTACTGCCGGTGTTGGGCGAACTCGGTCGAGATCCCCCTCAGCCTGCTTTTGTGCATGCCGGCCATATAGCTTTCCACCAGCCGCTGGCTGCGTACTGTCAGGTTCTTGATGCGTCCGATTACGTTGGGGTCAAAGTAGTCTGGCATGAATCAGCTTTCTCCTAAGCCACAACCCTCAAGAGCTCGTCTACGATAACCTCGCTGGTGACGCCTTCGGCTTCTGCAGCGAAGTTCGGAATGATGCGATGGCCGAGCACGGCGTGTGCGACTTCGATCACGTCATCCATCGCCACTTCGTTGCGGCCGTCGAGAATGGCCACTGCTTTGGAGCCAATGACCAGGTTCTGGCTCGCACGCGGGCTGGCACCCCAGTTCACCCATTTCTTGATCACATCCGGAGCGTCTGCGGTGCTTCTCGTTGAACGTACAAGGCGGAGTATGAACGACACGACGTCTTCGCTGATGGTCACCTTCCGCACGAGGTTCTGAAGGCTGAGGATTTCCTCTTGAGCTAAGACGGGCTCGATCTCATGCTGATAGCCGGAGGTCGTCATGGCAAGAATCTTGCGTTCCTCATCTTCCGTTGGATAGCCAACGTTGATCTGGAACATGAACCGGTCGAGCTGCGCTTCAGGAAGGGGATATGTCCCTTCCTGCTCGATGGGGTTCTGGGTAGCAAGGACAAAGAATGGGGCTTCGAGCTCTCTCCTGTCGCCACCTACCGTAACCTGTATTTCCTGCATGGCTTCGAGGAGCGCGGCCTGCGTCTTTGGCGGGGTACGATTGATCTCGTCTGCCAGAAGAATGTTGGTGAATATAGGACCGGGCAGAAAATTAAAGTGGCGCTCGCCCGTGGCTTTGTCTTCCTGGATGACTTCCGTGCCCGTAATGTCCGATGGCATCAGGTCAGGCGTAAACTGCACGCGAGCAAACTTCAGCGACAGGCCGGACGCGAGGGTGCGGACGAGCAGCGTTTTGCCCAGACCAGGCACGCCCATCAAGAGGCAGTGCCCCTTTGAGAAGAGGCTGATCAGGGTCAGCCTGACGACGGTGTCCTGACCGACGACAGCCTTTCTAATCTGCTGCAAGATGCTTGCGTTGGCCTCTTTCAGATGCCCAATCTTCTCAAGGTCTTGGTCCGTCCAGGGTTCTTCCGCGGGGATTTCAAAACCAGTTTCACTCATAGCTGTTCACCTGTTTGCAGTTGTATGTATGGATCAAAAGGATTCAGATCTTCAAAAGCTCTCTAGTCCACTTGGACGTCTCTGCCAGGCTCTTCTGCTTTGCCTGTTGAATCAGGGCATCGATCACTTGTTGATGGCCGCGACCTTCTGCATGAGCTCGGACGTCCATCAAGAGCCGATGGGCCATCACGGGCTTCGTTACTCCAATCACGTCCTGCCTTGTGACATGCCTGCGTCCCCGCGCGAGCGCGAGTACCTTGGCTGAAAGCAAAAGCGCCTGTGCGGCGCGGGGAGATGCGCCCAGCCGCACGTCGTGCCGCGAAGCTTCCACGGCCTCACTCTCACCAGGCCTGCTTGACCGGACGATCGAGAGGGCAAAGTCTTTCACTGATGGCACTACGGGCACTTCTCTTGCCAGCCGCTGCATGGCTTGAATGGTCTCTGCATCGGTCACGCACTCAGGCATGAGGCGGCCGCTGCCGGTAGTGAGCCTCAGCATCCGCCGCTCTTCGTCTTCCTGCGGATAATCCTGTTCGATCATCATCAGAAAGCGGTCGGTCTGCGCCTCACTCAATGTCCAGACGCCCTCGGTCTCCAAGGTGTTTTGCGTGGCAATGAGAATGAACGGTTTGGGCAGGAAATAGGTGTGGCCAACCGAAGTGACCTGCCGCTCCTGCATCACTTCGAGCAGAGCTGCCTGGGTGCGCGTTGGACTGCGGTTCACCTCGTCAGCCAAGATCAGATTGGCAAACACCGGGCCTTTGAAAAAACGGAATTTCCTTTCACCAGTCGACACGTTGCTTTCGAGGACTTCTGCTCCGAGGATGTCAGTCGGAAGCAGGTCTGGTGAGAATTGAATCCGGCGGAACTCCAGACCGAGGACATGCGCCAGGGTCCTGACCATCAGAGTTCGGCCAAGCCCGGGCGGTCCTTTCAACAAGACATGCCCGTCAGCAAAGACCGAGGCCAGGAGATGTTCAACGACGCCTTCCTGCCCGGCGACGACCTTTCTAACCTCGCGGCGAACCGCATGGAAGGTCTCATAGAACTCGGCCGGATCAATTTCCTTTGCTTCACTCATACATTTCCGGTCTTTCTGCCCCACTGAGCTTGCTGGCAATCTCGGGAGCGCAGAACCACGTTAATGGATTTGAGAGTTCGGTAGGAATGCTAGACTCACCATCCGTTTCGCGCACCCATCTACGTCCTGAACGTCAATCATAATGTTAATGTCTATAGTCATTCTCTGTGGTCTGTCAATATCGAGATGGGGTGTGGTGCTGTAGACGAGCAGAAGAAACGCTGCGATGGGTACCTGGGCATTCCCCGATTTCCTGCTCACCGCTCGGGCGTTGAAAACACCAGAGCCGTGCCCTATATTCGTAATGGAATCTGTCGAAGCGAATCCATCGCATTCATCTTAGTGAGGGACCTGCCGTGAGTTCTCAGGATCCGACCATTGGCGGCGTGCTGCGAACACTCCCATATTTCGAAACCATCGATCGATACCAGAAGGTCTTCGCGCAGATGTGCGAGAAGTTGGAGCCATCGGTCGGTGAGATCACTTTGAAATCCATTCTCGCCAACATGCTGGACTTTGCGGGCGAGGAGCACGAGTGTTTTCAGAACGTTGACCACGATGGCACGACTGTAGATTTCTTCAGCCTTCAGGGCACCCATGTGCCTGAATTGCAGGAGGAGACTTTGAAGGCACTCGAGTTCTTTTTTGAGGAGTTCATCCAACTCATCGGAGATCTCACCTCGGATTTCTACACGGTTGAATTTCGGCAACTGGCAGAAAAGCTTTTCAAGAGTGGAGACGAAAGTTGATCGAAAAGACCGCCACTGTCGCCAAATTCAAGAACGAGAAGATCCCAGAGACGATTGGTGGTTTTAGAGTCACCGAACCGGTGGCCAAGGGAGGTATGGCCGAGCTCTATAAGGGACAGGATGCTTCGGGCAACCTGGAGGTGGCCATCAAGCTCATCTCCATGGAGCATTCGGATGCCTACGACCGCCGGGACAAAAAGAATCGAGACGCCTGGCCCGGCTACAAGTATATGAAGGGCATCCGATGGGAAGGAGAGCTCCTGCTCAATCTCAATCATCCGCACATCGTCCACGCCTACGAGAGCGGAAAGGAGGACGGACGGTACTACATCATCATGGAATACTTGCCGCCGCGAAGCCTGCACGAGCTCAGCTACGCACGCAGCGATCGCCTTAAGGGACGCCGTCTGAAAGTGGTCTACCAGTTTGCCCACGCGCTGCTCCATACCCATCGGTCTGGGGTTATTCACCGTGACATCTGCCCGCGTAATGTGCTGCTCGATGATTTCGGTCGGGCTATTCTGATCGACTTCGGCCTCTCCATTCCAAAACTCGAGAAGTTGAAGGATGTCTTTTATCGAAGCGGCACCCCGAGCTACATGGCGCCGGAAGTGGTCCGCTCCGGACACTACGATTTTCAGACTGATATCTACGCGTTCGGCGTTTCGATGTACGAGATCTTCACGGGGCAGCCGCCGTTTGTCGGTGGGGACGAATATGACCGCGCCCAGAAAAACCTGAACACCCCCGTCCTCCCGCCCCATGAAGTGAACGCACACGTTCCCGAGGAGCTCTCGACCATCATCATGAAGGCGCTCGAAAAAGATCCCGCGCAACGATATCAGTCCATGGAGGGACTTGTTCAGGATCTGACGCGGCTGCTCCGGGTGTTCAATCCCTCGCCGACCGAGACCACCCGGTTGTTAATGAATGATGACACGCGCCGCATGCACGAGCGAATCAGGGAACGTTGCTACATCCATTACACCATGAAATCGTGGGTATCCCGCCAGCCGAGGGAAGTGGCCGTCACCGAAAATATCAGCGGCGGCGGCATCTCATTTCGCGTCCGTGAGCCGCTGGATATCGGCACGAATCTGCAGATTGAGATTCAGCCGCGAGCGGGAACGAACCGCATCGAAGCTACCGGTAAAGTAGCGCATGTGGGAGATAAGAATGCGGACGGGTTAACCAAGATCGGCGTGGAGTTCACAAAGATTCCTCGCAAAGACAGAGACCGCTTCCAGAAGTACATTCAGGAGCGCAAGACCGCGGGCACGAGTTTGGATAAAGCCTAGGAAAGAGAGCACCCTTGATGAAGAAGATTCTAGTTGTTGAAGACAGTGAGTTCATGAACATGCTGGTCTGCTCCACCCTGCAGGATGAAGGCTTTGAGACCGTCTCCGCGTTCGACGGTGAAGAAGGCGTGCGGGCCGCGACCAGGGAACAGCCCGACCTGATCGTGATGGACATCATGATGCCCGTAATGGATGGTTTTGCCGCCACACGGGCTCTCAAAAAATCCCCGACGACCAGGGGAATCCCTGTCCTGGTGTTGACGGCGCTGAACAAAGTGCAGGACGTCATACAGGCCCTGGACGCCGGCGCGGACGGTTTCCTCAACAAGCCCTTCGACGGGCCCTCCCTTGTCAGCCGCATCAACCAGATCATCGAAACATTCCCCAGTGTGCAGGCCGGTGAAACTGCTGAGCAGGCGGCCATCAGAGATGTCGCTCAGAAGATCGCTGTCACCGAGCCAAAGCAGCAGATTTTCAGTGCTATCTTTCAGTCCCTGAATCAGGTCTCTCACTGCAAAGTGTTCAGCGTGCTGGTGAACAGGGGCGGCGCAGTGCCATGCAGCTTTGTGGTGACGTCAGAGCGTGAAATCCCCGGACTGGTCATCGAGCAGTATAAAGAGCAGGTCGCCAGCATCGGTGAACGGTTGCTGCGCTCCCTGCGCATCAACCCTGAGATCAAAATGGAGTACATCTACACCGCGGATACGAACCAATCACCAAAGTATGCGCCACCCTTTCGGTCTACTATTCACGTGCCATTTTATTCGGAAGATTCCAACGGCATCCTGAGTGTCGGCACCACCGAAAAAGATGCATATTCGGAGGATGATTTTAAATTTCTTTTTGATCTGGGGGCACAGATTGCCCCGACTCTTGGCCGTGTGTCCACCTGAGGGGTCACTTGGCAGACGCAGCATGCGAAGAGAAAACAGAAGCGATTAACGGCCCGGTAGCCACGCTTTCATTTCATGCGCACTGGGCGACTAAATAGTGCTGTGCGACAGGGAATAGTGCAGACGTGAGTGAGGCAGCAGGCATGATATGATTGTCTGCTCACTATGAGGAATGAACGATGAGCCAAGCGCTACAATATTTAACTGACGCAAACGGCCAGCGTATCGGCGTAGTTCTTGAATTGGATGAGTATAGAGCGCTGACTTCCGGCCATAGCTCTGATCCCGAGCTTCTGATTGGACTCAGTCAAGAGGAATTGGAGGCCTTGGCTGAGAGCAGACTTGCTCCAACAGAACAGGCTCTCTTGGATGATTTGTTGGCAAGAGGTCAGGACAACAGTCTGACATCGGATGAATCAGCCCTGCTTGATCGGCTGTTGGGAAGTGTCGATCAACTGACGGTCCTCAAGACAAGAGCCAAGTATACGATGAGGCACAACCTGGCGGCTCCGGCGGGGACGTGTGAGTGTTTACATTTCTGTTCAGCTTCGGAGTAGAGTCAGGACGCACTTTAAGGACCGCTGTGCGTATTGCCGTACCCCAGAAGATCTGACTGTAGCCATTTTTGAATTTGAGCACATCAAGCCGCGTTCGGCCGGTGGCAAGACTCAGTTCGAAAACCTCTGCCTGGCTTGTCCAACATGCAACCGTTTCAAATCTGTTCGGCAGAGCGCGCCTGATCCGTTGACTCAAGAGGATTCGCCTCTGTTTCATCCCCAGCAGGAGCAGTGGTCCGATCACTTCGCATGGAGCGAAGATGCCACCGAAGTCGTAGGTTTGACTGCGATTGGCCGGGCAGCCGCCAGTGCACTCAGAATGAACCGAACTCAGCTGGTTCGCATTCGCCTGATGTGGGCCGCCCTTGGCGAACATCCCGTTGAACCGTAAGAACTGCCGCGACCTACAACTCGATCTTCGTCCCCAGTAAACAGAGGAACTTCGACATCCATTGCGGATGCGCAGGCCATGCCGGGGCAGAGACAAGGTTTCCCTGCACGTGTGCGCTCGTCACATCGATATCCACATATTCCGCGCCGGCCAGTTTCATTTCAGGGCCCACCGCCGGATATGCCGTGCAGCCCCGGCCTTTCAGAACTCCCGCGGCAGCGAGGATCTGTAGCCCGTGACAGATGGCCGCGACGGGCTTCGATTCCTCGAAAAAGTGACGCACCATATTGAGGACATCCTTGTTCAAACGCAGATATTCCGGAGCCCGTCCGCCCGGTAGAACCAGGCCGTCGTAGTCTGCAGGGCTGACTTCACTGAAAGTAGCATTCAGCGCAAAATTGTGTCCCGGCTTTTCTGAGTAAGTCTGATCGCCTTCAAAATCGTGCACCGCGGTTCGAACGGAATCACCGGACAGTTTATCCGGGCAGACCGCATCGACCTCGTGCCCGACCATCAGAAGGGACTGAAACGGGACCATGACCTCGTAATCTTCAACGAAATCACCAACGATCATGAGAATCTTTTTTGACATGTCAGGGGCTCGAAGTGGGGGAGATATGTTTATGCAGTTGCTGCCAGGCCGCGTTGTAGTTCCTTCACCCGCTCGAGGATCGCCTCGAGGATTTCCTGGTCGCTCCGATGCGGAGTCTCGAGAGCAGGGCGCAGCGGAATGGGAATATCGTCCATACGGTATACCGTGCCGGGAGTGTTGATTCCATAGGTGGCCGTGGTAAAGGCGACCGTCGCTATCTGCGCGGTCATGGAGTTCTTTGGATCCAGGCAGATGACCGGGATCTCGTTCATGTGATTCCGCGCTGCCTGCGGGAAGTTTGAGGCCGGGTCGGTGGCGATGAACATCGCTGCATCCGTCTCACCCCGGCTGAGGAGGTCGACCGTCGTCCATTCGCCGGGATTGAAACGTGGATACCCGCGGCCGAAGTGGATGCCAAATTGATAACCCGTCTGCCAGGCAACCACGTTATCCGCACCAGTCACGTTGCCATGGCCGCGCATCGGTTTCGCTGTAAAGCGTGTGAATCTATTCAGATCGCGGGCAAGGCTGAGGCAGGCCGCAGTGTTCAGATGCTTTCCGCGGGTCATAGTCAGACCCATACCGAAAAAGATGACTCCGAACTTGCACGATTTCATTCGCTCGGCCAGCTCTTCCATTTGCTCGAGCGATATGCCGGTAGTCTGTTCGATGGATGCATCGAGCTTCACACCTTTCACCAGGGCCCGGAGCGCCCATAGGACTTCGAAATCCCTCTTGGGCTTTATCTGTAGAAAAATATCCGCGGCCGCCGCGCTTTTTGTTTTGCGCACGTCCACCAGCACGACCGTACGGTCTTTCCTGCCGTTCGGTACAAACATGCCCTTGGGCATGATGGAGTATTTGGTGAAATGTCTCGGGTGCGATTCAGCGGGATTGCATCCCCAGAAGATGACCAGGTCGGCACGGTTCTTCACCTCTCCCAGCGAACTGGTCACTTCACCCACTCCCTGAAAAGCAAGCCCGGACGGGCCGTGACAGACACTGGTGGTTGTGTCGATGCATCCGCCCACACGGTCCGCTATGGCAACCGCCACCCGCTGCGCTTCGCTCGTGGTATCGGAAAGTCCGTAAATGATGGGATATTTTGCATCAGCCAGGATGCGTCCGGCCCTTTCAACGCCCTCCTCGAAGCTGGCCGGTTTGCCTTCTATCAGCGCTTCGGGGCGCTCCTCCGCGTCGTGATTGAGAAACCATGCCTTACCGAGAACGCAGGCATTTTTGGCCTTGGTAATGCGGTTGTCTTCCACCGTAAGCTCCATGTCATCACAGACGCAGCCGCAGAAAGTGCAAGTCGCATTGCTTACGACCTTCAGCTCTTTCGACATCACACAATCTCCAGATCTACATCGAATCCTTTTGAAGTCGGCATCCCGGTCCCGTGTGTGTCTCCGGCCATCAACTGGCTCGACATGGGGCCGTAGGCCATAAACAGCAGACCCTCCTGCAACTCATCCTTCTTAGCTTTCCTGCAGGGAATCTCAATGATGCCCGTTTCGTTGCTGAGCCGCACGACGTCGCCTTCATTGATGCTTAGCCGTTCCATATCTTCGGGTGAAATCTGAACCAGTCCGGTCTCCTCCTGATATTCCGCGGAATCCTTGCCAACATTCAGAGACGTGCCCTGCTTGTTGGTGCGGCCGGGAATCATGATAAAAGTTTCGCTCATGGCAGGCCTCGTTTGAGGCGGACATCTTAGGGACGACCGGCCAGCTTGCATCCGATTGTTGGAGGCTCTCGACATGGAGCGCTCGTTTTCTCCGTTCCGTCAACCCTGTTCAGAACTTTCAGCGTGGAAAGGGACTTTCTGCCGAATTCTACATACTTTCGCGCCGCTCATTACATTCATTGCATCCCCGCGATCGACCAATATAATCCCGCCCTCTTCATAGGGCGCTTTGACATTATGAAGCTGAACAGTGCGTCCTGAGGGCGTAGCTCAGTTGGCAGAGCAACGGCCTTTTAAGCCGTGGGTCGAGGGTTCGAGTCCCTCCGCCCTCAAAGATCTGTTTCGGGCTTTTGCTCGAAACGTGGCCCCATCGTCTAGTCAGGCCCAGGACCCAAGATTTTCATTCTTGTAACCGGGGTTCAAATCCCCGTGGGGTCATCATTGTTCAGAGAATGCCGTTCGGCTGGAAAGTCGAACGGCTTTCTTTTTGTCAGGTGGATATTTGCCCAGGGATGAATCGACATCCGGTATGAGAAACGACAGGACCCGAAGGTTGGCGATTTCGGCTACCAGGCAGTAAGAGCAGTATAGTGATGCTCACTGTGAAAAACCTCATTCATCCGATTTCAGTGGAATCAGCCATGAGGCCAATGACCAAGTGTCGAAAGTTCATGTCAAAGTACCTGCCGCTGTTCGCCATTCTGTTTGCCGCAATCGTCACTCCCGCCCACGCAGGAGGGGAGGCCACCGTTCTCCTGGCCCGGGAACACCCTCTCGAATGGAAGTCGGATGGGATGTGGTCTGTCAGTGAGCGAGAGGACGGCGTCGAGTTTCTCAAAGACAAGCAGCCGATGCACAACTCGATGTGCTGGACGAAACTGGCCCGGCCTCCCCGTCAGGGGGACACCCTCGAGATCGTCTATCGTATGGAGGTGCCTTACAAGCATGTTGACCTGTTCATCGGCAAGAACTGCGAGCGCCCCGACGCGACGAAACCGATGCCTGAGTTTGCAGAGGTGATCAGCCTGGGTGGGATTGATTCGACCGGCTGGCAGACCCGCCGCCTGACTGTCACCTCCGACGAGAAAGTTGACACCCTTGGCTTCCTCTCCTGGGGTTGGAAGATCGACCGCGGAACATGGATGCGGGTGGCCCGTATCCGCGTCCTGCCAGCAAAGGGCGAGAACCAGTGGCATGTCTGGCGCGTCGGAGCGCCGATGAATGACCGGACAGTACCGGAGCGCAGCCCGTTGCAGGACTTCTTTCCATTCGGCGTCTACCTGCCGATGGAGTTTTCGGCGAACTTCAAGCACGAGGGCCTGAATGACCGCTGGGAATGGCTCGAACGCGCCCTCGCAGATATAGCGAAACGTGGCATGAACTTCACCAGCGTAACGAACCTGTCTCTGGCCGAGCTCGACCGTTTGGCTGCCCTGCACGAAAAGCACGGCCTGCGAATGAATCCGCAGATGGGCCAACTCAACCTGAAACATGTTCCAGAGAAGCTCGCCCTCAAGCGCCTGACACGCACGGTGGCGCGCTACCGCGGGCGCAGCGTCATCGCCGGATGGGCGGTCGGTGAAGAGTTCCATACCAGTCACATCCCCCTGCTTGACCTGCCCCATGAGATAGTTCACGCGGTCGATCCGTCGAACAGTCTTGCTCTGATCCAGCACAAGACGGAGCTCTTCCGCCTCACCGGCCAAAAGCTGGACGTGCGCATTGCCTGGCGGGACATCTATCCCTTCTTCGCCGATCCGCGGCACGGGCCGACGACGTTCGGTGCCTCAATGAATTACTACGAAGACGAGCTGGATAAGTGCCAGCGCCTGCTGCCACGCGGTGCGAGTCTGTGCGCCATGCCCCAGGCACAGCACGAGTTTTACGGCGGCCGCTTCGTTTACCGCAAGCCGACCCCCGCCGAGATTCGCCTCCAGGCATGGGCCGCTCTGGCAAAAGGCGCCAAGGGCATCGCCTACTTCCTCTATCCTTCACGCCCGCCGAAAGAGAAAGGGCAACCATCTCCGATGGAAGGCCTGCGACTCTACGACGGCAAGCCCACCCCTCAGCTCGAGGCTGTGACAGACCTTGCCCGCCGACTGGTTCCCCACGGCCCGACTATAGTGCGTTGGACTCGTTACCTGCTGCCGGCCGCTACAGATCGCCAAGCCTTGCGGGCCTATCTCTTCAAGGGGCACGACAGTCGCGCCTACGCAGTGCTCTACAACCGCGGCGTAGAGGGTACTTTAGAGGGCCGCGTTCGGTTTCCGTTTCGCAACGGCGTCGTGCACGATCTGATCGCAGGCCGTGATCTGAAAGTCGAGTTGGACGAAAACGCCACCATCCTGGCGATTCGTTTTGGTCCGGGCGATGGAACAATCCTTCGCCTGTCCGGCACGCTGCCTGAGACCACCGATGTGGCTACTGCCGCTGAAATCGACGTTCCGCACGTGTCGGGCCGTCCGAGGCCCGACCTGCCCCTCAAGCGCCAGCCGGAGGGATATGACCTCTTCAGCTACAACCTCAATCTCGGCAAGGCCGGCGTCCCACCGGGTGAAGCCATCTCCAAACCCATTCCATTCCGGCGGGAGACAAAGCCCGGCGCCGAGTACATCAGCGGCGTCTACGGCGGCGCTGTCACGATGCGGTTCACGATGCCGCGCGACATCCTGTCGATGACGGCCGATGCGTCGTTCGGCAATTACGCGGACGGGCGCGAGCGAATTTATTCGCTGTTGTATTCCACGGACGGCACCAAGTTCCTTCCCCTGGCTAAGGTCACGGCTGGCTCCGGTTCCAAGCGACTCACCGGACAAATCAAACCACCGGCAGGAACACACCAAACGTGCCTCCGCTGTGTCGTCCCTGACCACAACCCCCATGTTGTCCTGCACGGGGTGCGCGTTCGAATGAACGTCCGTGCGGATGAGAAGAAACCAAACCCGAAAGGTGTTGCCTGGGTCAGTGGAAGGCCTCGGCCGGACCTGCCACTCACAAAGCTGCAGGACGGGCGCAGGCTGCTGCGCTACAAGGTCGACATTCAGAAGACGGGTGGTCTGCCCGAAGGAGACGAAATGTCCCGCACGTTGAGATTCAGCGACTTCGACCGGCTCGGGCATAAGTACATGAGCGGTCTCTACGGAAGACATGCTCTGCTGCGCTTCGATGTACCGGGGACGATAGCCAAGCTTGAGGCTGCAGCCGTTTTCGCTAACCACATGGACCGGAATCTCGACACATACAGCATCGATTACTCTCTCGATGGCCGAAAATTTACCACGTTGGCCAAGCTCGAAGCGACCAGCGGCGCCGCACATCGCGTCTCCGGCCATGCGACGCCCCCGCCCGGATCGCGCAAGGTGTGGCTCAGCTTCAAACTTCCACGCTCGAGCAAGGCTATCGTGCTCAAGCACCTTGACGTCAAGCTCGTTATCACTCCGAACGAAACGGACTGAGGATCGAAGCAAGAAAAGGCGAAGTGATCCCCAATTCGCGTTCGAACTTCCGGCAGTTACCCTCACCAACTTGTCCCTTACGGCCTTTTCGGGGGGGGGCAAAGTCCTCGCCACCTGGCCCGATTTTTCACACTCACCTTGAAGGTCTGTCTCGGTCTCATGGAGCGCTCTTTGCCTTCTTCCTCTTGCTGTTCTTGCCTCCCTTTTTGGTGGAGGGTTTGCCGGAGGCCACGTCCGGGACGGGTTTGTCGGCGAGGATTTCCTTCAAGAGTTTTCTGGCGGTAATGACCTCAGGATCGTTCGAATCGGTGACATCCCTGTAACCGGTTCCGTCGCGTGATTCGCCGCAATCGAAGAGGCGGCCGAAGCTGCGCATCGAGTTCTTCTCGAGCAACCATCGCTTGGTGCGGACGATGCGGTGCGGGCCGAGATACTGATAAACCCATTCGCGGAGCGGCTTCGTTTCACCGCGGAGGTAAGGGGCGAAGCTGACGCCGTCGATCACGTGGTTCTCCGGGAGGTCAATCCCGGCGACCTCACAAACGGTGGGCAGCACATCGGAGATGTCGACCAACTCGCGCGATTCACCGATCCCCTGCACGAGTCCCGGGCCGTTGACAATAAAGGGAACTCGGCAACCCCGCTCAGTGGGGCGGCCCTTGCCGTCGCCGCCAGTGCCATTGTCTCCGATGAAAAGGATGAGGGTGTTCTCGCGCTTCCCGAGTCTCTCGAGTCCCTCAACCAGCTTGCCGACAATCCTGTCAGCATACTCAACATTGGCTTGCCAGTTCTTACGCTTGGCGTGCTTGAAGCGGTCCTCCCTGGTTTGGGTCGTGTCGGGCGTGCTGAAGAACTGGCCGTGCGTGAGCGCCATCGGATAGTAGACGAAGAACGGCTTGTCCTTGTTGCGCTCGATGAAATCGAGGATGAAGCCGGCGAAGATATCCGGGCCGTAGGAGTCATCGTCGGTGTCAAGATACTTGCCGTTGCGAACGATGGAGGGATGCCAGTAGCGGCAGGTCTTTGTGCCGGGTTTGCCTTCCCATGCACCGTCGTGCTCGGCGCCCGGGGGCAGGTTGTGCTTGTAGGCCCACATGCAGTATTCGTCAAAGCCGCACTCGCGGATCAGGGTCGGGTGTTTGCCGGAGAGTTGCCACTTTCCGGCCTGAGCAGTGGCGTAGCCGGCCCGCTTGAAGATCTTCCCGAAGGTCAGATGAGTCGAAATGTCGTCGGGGCCGGTATTGGCGGTCGGGCCGCCAGGGCGGCCTGGGAAATGGTAAACGCCGTTGTGGTGGGCGTACTGGCCGGTCATGATCTGAAACCGGGTTGGGTGGCAGATCGGGGTGGCGTACCCGGTGGTGAACCAGATGCCTTTCCGGCCGAGCTCGTCGAGTGCCGGCGTCTTGTGCCTGGGGTGGCCATAGAGTCCCAATTCGTGGGCCCCCATGTCATCGCAAAGTATGATGATGATGTTGGGTCTCGTGGCTGCATCGGTCGTCTCATTGGCCCCCTCTTCAGCCGCAGCGGAGGATAGTGACACACAAAGCCAGGCGAAATTCAGCGCGGAGGCTGCGATCACACTTTTCATTACGTCTCCCTTCTTACCTTACGAGCTCAGTCCTGCTTGAAGATGTTTCAAGCATGCGCCTGTTAATCTGTGTCAAATTCCCCCTGCTCGCCAATCGCTTTCTTCATGCGTTGCACAGTCTGCTTCAAATCGTTCTATCACCAGTGCTGCGGGCGGTCGTAGTGGAGCCCTTCGCACTCGCGTGGGGTTTTCGGCCCTCAGTGTGGAGTGCGGCGGCTTGGGGACTGTCGATTAAATCGAAATCAACTGCACTCTTCAGGCCACTGGCTTGACCAGTGGAGCCGCCGCGTCTAACCCCTCTCCCGCGTGCTTGACGAGTTGTACGGGCCTGGTGAGAATGAGAGCGGGAGGAAATTGTAGACTATAGAGCTTTGACCCGATTCCGGCGCACGCGCGACATTTAGGACGAGATGATCATCACCAGGCTGGCCGCCCGCGCCATGGCCCGCCGCTCTCTGAACATGCAGCAAAGCCGACCAGAAGTCTCTAAAGTCATCGTCGAATCTACGGTCTGATAGGCCATGCCAGAACTGCCAGGTCGCCCGCCAATGCCCCGCTCACCATCGTTCCTTGCACAGCCCATTCGCAGCTTTGTTCTGTCCGGTCTTGCTCCCCTTGGGGCCGCGGGTTCTATCGTGGCGACAAGCGGCTGTCACCCAGTGGTAGCGGCGGCGTCTCGCCGCCGAATTTCTGCGGCGGGACGCCGCAGCTACGCAGTAAATATCAATTCGACTTTTCACGAACGAATCTGCCAGCTTTTCAGTCCCGCCAAGAGAGCTCACAAGCAGGTGGCAGCTTGTGGCTACGACAAGCGTTCCACAGGGCTCTATTCCCGGTGCAGGGCGCTGACGCTGACACTCGCTCTCACGCTCGGCTCCATTCTCGCTGAGCCGGGCGGTGAGGTCCGGCAAGGCCAGGCCCCCCAGCAGGCAATTCAGAAGCTCATCGCGGCCGTCAAAGATACAGGGAAGCCCTGGCATGAGCGGCGGACAGCGATCTACGGTCTGGGTGCGCCGGAACTGCGTCCCGCAGTCGCTGCGGCGGTTCCGGCACTCGTAGATCTTCTCGACAACAAGAATCTCGGCCTGCAGGTCGCATCCGCAAAGGTCCTCAGTCAACTCGGCGAGACCGCCCTTCCCGCGCTGAAGCGCGCGACAGAGGCGCCGTCGAAGATGCGTTCCGCGGTCGAAAGCGTGCTTTGGATGGGCGAGGCCGGCCGGCCCACACTCATCCAGTTCCTTGCCCACAAGGACGCGCACATCCGAGGCCGAGCGGCCGAGGTGCTGGCCCGTGCGCGTCGCGGAGACCCGGCCACGGTTCCCGCCTTGACACGATGTCTCTCGGACAAGTCGCCCGCAGTCCGCGCGCACTCCGCGAAGGCTCTGGCGCGGGTCGGCGCCAGAGCCGCTTCGGCTGTCCCACATCTCACGAAGAACCTGGACGATCCCGATCCCGATTCTCGCCTCGCGGCAATCCACGCACTCGGAGTCTTCGGCGCGGCGGCCCGGGCCGCCGCGGAGCCGCTGGAAAGGATCCTGACCCGCAAGAACAGTCCTACACCACTCCGCATCGCGGCCGCAGACACACTCGGCAGGATCCAGGCGCAAGCCTCCGAGCCGCTCGCAAGGGTGTTGAAGGACGCCACCAAGGAGAAGGCGTTGCGCATCGCGGCCGCCAAAGCTCTCGGCGCGATGGGCCCCGATTCAGCGCCCGCTCTGCTGGACGCATTGAAGGACGAGAACGAGCAGATCCGGTGGAATGCGGCAATCGCTCTAAGTGGCCTGGCTGAGTCCGTCGTGACTGCCCTGTGCCAGCGGCTCAGAGAAGGGGACTCGCTGACGAAACGCTATGCCGCGTTCGCTATCGGGAGGGCGGCGCAACGGGCGAAGAGCACCCGTCGTGGAGCCAAGGAAGCGCTCGCAGCCATCGCGGAAGCCGCAGTTCCCACCCTCCTGACGGAGCTGAGCGACGAGAACCCCGCGCTCCGCCGCAACGCGGCCGCGGCCCTTGGGGAGATGTCTCCGAGAGCCCAGGCAGTGATCCCGGCGCTTCGGTCACTGCTGGCCGATCAGCAAGCCGGGGTGCGACTCGCGGCGGCCCAGGCCCTCGGCAAGCTGGGCGGGGCCGCGTGGCCGGCAGCGGAGGAGCTCAAGGCGCTGCTGCGTTCTTCGAAGGACCTGAAACTGCAATGGGCCGCGGCCTACGCGCTTGAAGGGATCGAGGGCGCGCTCCCGGAAGTCACTGCCGGGAAGACCATCCCGATCCGCGGCTACGTCCTCAACCGGTACGTGCGGATGTTCGACGGACAGTGGCAGGGAATGATCTTCGCCTCCGACGGCAACTGCTACTTCGGCGGCGGAGGCCACTGGAAGAGCCACGGCTCCGCGTTCTTCCGCTACCTGCCGGAAAAGCAGAAGGTCGAAATACTCAGTAAGGACATCACGCCCATCTGCCGCGAAGACATCAATGAGACCCCACCGCAAGGCAAGATCCACAGCCAGATGATCGAGCACAACGGCCGCCTCTTCTTTGGCACGCATCTGGCCGATTATTCGGTCGAGGGCTGCCGAGCCTACACCGGCGGCCACTTGATCGGGTACGAGCTGGCAACCGGCAAGTTCCACGACTACGGGGTCGTGCACCCCAACTACACGAACTACTCCGGGCTCGGCGTCGATCCCAAACGGAACCTCGCCTATATCTGGGTCATGCCATTCGCCGAAGGTGACGGCAGCCACCTGTATCGGGTCGATCTCGAGACCGGCGAGAAGAAGACCGGCGGCCCCATCAGGCGCAGTTCGTGTCAGTACCTGTTCGTCGATTCCCGCGGCGACTGCTGGTTCCAGATGGGCGACCTCTACCGGTTCCGCGCGATGACCGGTGAGCTGGACTGCTGGCTCGGCACGGTCCCGAGCGGCCCGTGGGAGGAGCGGCTGGTCTTGCCCGGCGGGGACCGCTGCTTCGTGCCCGTGGGAGACACGCTCTACATCCTCGACGCGGCGGAAGACCGCGACTCGCCCGGCGCGTTCATGCCCATCAAGCGGATCGGCCGGACCCACCACAGCCTCGCGATGAACAGCAAGCGCCTCTACTTCGCCCGATCGCAGCGCCGGCCCCGGAAGAAGGGCGAGCCGCGCCGCAGAGACACCTGGCTTATGAGCATGTCCCTCGATCCCACCACACGGCCGCGCGTCGTCAACCACGGCATCATGACCGACCAGGCCGGCCGCACCCCGCACGGCATCTGGTCGATGGAAGTGGACGAACGGGATCGCCTCTGCATGACCGGCCGGTGGTACGTGCTCCCAGGCGAAGAGCAGACGATCGGCGTCAATCGCGGCGACGGCTTCATCTGCCTCGAATTCAATTTCGTGGACATGACGGGACGCGCCGAAGACGAGTGACTCTCGCTGCCCGCACTCTTCTTGCCTGTCCCAACACCATGGCAGCTTGCCGCCACGATGTCTCGGCGTCTGCAGTCCGTGAGAATTCCGGGCTAGCAGCGCGTTTCAAGCGATTACGCTATTTCTTTTTCCCATCTGTAACCGCCACCTTGGCCAGCGCGGCTTTGGCCAGGCCTGCGATCTCTGCGGAGGTCTTCAGGCCACGCCACATTCGCATGCGGGCGATATCGCCATCGTATTTTCCTGCCCCCATCTTCCTGCGTCATTGTTCCGCTTTCGCCCTTCAGGTGGACTTCTCCCTCTGCCATAACCCTTTACTCCCACCAATAGAGAATCAGCTCGCGGCATTGCGGAGACAACTCAGAGGCGTTGGTAATCGGGAATTGAGCATCTGAATTTTACCAGCTTTCCGTCGAATCAGATTCTCTGTCCGATGCCGAAAGTGGGAGGAGGCGTGATTGCGGGCGTCGGATTGCTCCAACAGATGGCGAATTGGAAACTTGCACAAGTATTGACAATTATTAAAAAGTGACAATACTTGTGCAAAATGAAGAAGCGCAATGAAAAAGCCGATGCAATCCTGGAGCTCGCACACCAATCCGGTGTTGTGAGCACTGCAGACGTGCGTTCCAAGGGCATTCACCATGAGTACCTCCGACAGCTTTGCGCAAGTGGTGAACTCGTACGGGTTGGGCATGGTCTTTACACCCTGTCTGACTCCGAGATAACGCCCAACCACGGAATCATCCAGGTATCGAAGGCCGTCCCCAAAGGGGTTGCCTGCCTGCTTACCTCTCTTCGATTTCACGAGATTGGAACACAGGCTCCATCCCAGGTCTGGATTGCGCTTGAAAGAAGGGCAGCATACCCACGCAGACTTCCTCTCAGAACTCGCATTGTCCGTTTCTCCGGGAGCGCGTTCACAGAAGGGATCGACGAGCACGTACTCGAGGGTGTCAGAGTACGAATCTACAACCCGGCTAAGACCGTCGCAGACTGTTTCAAGTATCGGAACAAGATTGGTCTCGATGTGGCCCTCGAAGCCCTTCGGGAAGTACTGCGCGACCAGAAGTGTTCGACCGACGACCTGTGGAAATACGCAAAAATCTGCCGCGTCACGAAGACGATACGCCCATACATGGAAGCGACGGTATGACCAGGGGCAAAACCAACATCGCAGCTTCGATACGGCAGCGTCTACTCAACATCATTCGCGAAACTGGCGATGATCCGAATCTGGTATGGACGCGCTATGCAGTCGAACGGCTTCTATATCGCCTCTCGGTTTCTGAGTATGACGAAGAATTCATCCTCAAAGGCGCCATGCTCTTCATGGCGTGGACCGGTCAGGCACACAGACCCACGGCCGACGTGGACTTTCTTGGATTCGGGAAAGACTCAAGTGAAAGAATCACAAAGATCTTCCAAATCCTCTGTGATATGGACGTCGAGCCAGACGGTCTCAACTTCGATTCTGAAACCATCAAGGTAGGCCCGATCCGTGAAGATCAGGAGTACCAAGGCAAGCGGGTGAACTTGACAGCATTCCTGGAAAGGGCGCGCATCCCGCTGCAAATCGATATTGGATTTGGTGATGTAGTGACGCCCAACGCTGAGAAGATTGACTACCCTACCATTCTCAAACTTCCAGCCCCGATCATCCGTGCATACACGCGTGAGACAGTAGTTGCCGAGAAGTTCCATGCCATGGTCGTGCTGGGGATCGCCAACAGCCGGATGAAAGATTTCTACGATCTGCATGTCCTTGAAAGGAACTTCACATTTGAAGGCGAATCCCTGGTACGTGCGTTCAAGGCGACGTTCGATAGAAGAAAGACAGAGATACCTGTTGAGCCGCCACTGGCCCTGACGGATGAATTTGCATTTGATGAAGCCAAGTCGATTCAATGGTCGGCATTCATTCGTAAAGGTGGAATCGAAGAGGGTCTTCCCGATTTTCCAGAGGTTCTCTCATCCCTGAGGAACTTTCTCCTACCACCCATGCACGCCGCTTCTGGCAAAGCTGATGCCCCATCAAGTTGGAACAAGGGAGGGCCGTGGAAATGAAAGGTGAATTCCTGTCCAGCAGGGTCAAAAAACTAATTTCAGCTAAAAGCGCTTAAAACAGGCTCTCATTCACGTTTCAGCCCGTTTCACATGCTGAAAACTCATCCGTACCCGATTCAGGCCGCCCCTCTATAGTAGAAATTGAGTAGACCACCCATGCGCTGATTTCGCTCGATGGAGCCTTTGGCCGACAAGGGAGGCCCTGGGAACAACAGCCTGTTGTCCATGCCCTGGTGATTCCTCTCCTTGTGGTAATGTTGCACATACTCAGAGAGTGCCTTCTTCAATGCTCCCTCTCCGAACAGTAGGAGCTTGGACAGACACTCCTCCTTGATCGATCTGACAAGTCTTTCAAGGAGAGCATCTAAGTTGGGACTTTGGGGTGGCAACTTTACCGGGGTAATGCCAGACCATCTGAGCACTTGGTCAAACGAAGAACAGAACTTGGTATCCCTGTCATGGATTAGGTAACGGATTCCGTTCAACACTCCACACTCAGCCATCGTCAGATTCCGCGCCATCTGTGCCATCCATTTCGAATTCGGGTTCTTGGTGAAACCGGCGATGTGAGCCTTTCGGTTCGCCAGGCAGATCAGGACGAGTACGTAAATAGTGCATAGACCTTTCGGGGTGATGACTTCCACAGTGAAGAAATCCATCGCTGCCATGGATTCTTTATGTGCTCTGATGAAATCAGTCCATGTTGTGTTCTTTCCTCTCTGTGGTGCTGGAGGAATGCCGTTGCGAACCAATATGTTACAGACAGTCTGGTCAGAGATGGTGTGACCCAGGTTAGCCAACGCTCCTTGAATTCGGTCATATCCCCAAGCGGGATTCTCGTTGGCCAGCTGTAAGACCAATTGCTCGACCTGCATCGATACCTTTGGACGTCTTGGGTATCGTCGACGTTTCGAGCCATCGAACTTCCTTGCTACCAATCTCGATGCCACCCGAGCAACGTATCAGGCTTTACTAGGCAGGGGACACCTTCCAAGCCCTTGCGTCCTAAGCGCTTTGATATCTTCGCAAGACGAATCCTCTCCGGATCTGTGAATCTGATTCTCCCCTCCAACCTGGATGACAGGATTTCATTCTCAGTCGCCAAGTATTCATTTCGAAGCAGCAGTTCTTCATCCACGTGACCTCCGACCATCGCAAGCACTTCTGTTGTCTTCATTCCTTGTCTCTCCTGAAAACTGAAACTCTATATGCTGGAAAGAGGCTTGCTCAACAAGGCCACAAAGTGCTCTAATCCTAATGTCTGATGAGATCGGATGACCACATTTGCTGGCTAGACGGCTTGAAGCGTTCGATCTTGACCGTTTGAGCTACCTGGAATACTTTGACCTTACGACCATCGTCAGAGAACCAAGGTAAGCCACTAAGAGATAGCTATAAACGATCACCCTTAGCCGAACGCATTAGGAGCATGAGGAGCACATGAAGTATATCCAAAACCATCAACGACCGAGGACAAAAGCAATGAAGTTTGGGTTATACGCCATGGCGATGGCGGTCGGTAACCTGGTTCCCGTCGGGATCAGTCATGCGCAGGAGCCGGTCAAGCTGGATCCGGTTGTATTATCCGAATTCATCAAGAATCGGTGTGTGAAGTGTCATGGCCCCAAGAAGCAGAAGGGCAAGCTGCGGCTGGACACGCTGGGCCTGGAGATTGGCGCTAGCGACCATGCGCAGCGGTGGAAGGACGTCTACCTCGCGCTGAAAGACAGGGAAATGCCGCCGGAGGACGAGCCCCGGCCGTCCAAGGGGGCATTAGTGCCCGTTCTGAAGCACCTGCAAGACACGCTCAAACGGGCTGCGGAACGCTTCGGCCCCGGCCACCAGTACCGGGCCGGCGATATCGTAATTGCGGCCGCAAGCCCCGACGAGCCGAGGGTCGAGTCCTTTAACCAGAACACCGTCCTTGCCGCCGCGAAGTATCTCGACAATGGTGCCTTGGCTTGGATGCGCAAGCGGAAATGCATGGCCTGCCATACCACCGGCACCTACATGGCGGAACGCCCCGCCTTGACTCCCTACTTTGGAAGTCCGAAGGAAGAGGTGTTCAACAAGTTCCGGAAAGGCTTGCCCGCCAAGGTACAAATTGGAAAGGGCGGTGGGAAACGGCCAGTCCACATGCTCATTTGGAAAACGTTGGGGCTGGCCCAGTGGGATCAGCACATCGCGGGGAAGACGTCCGAGTCCACGCGGCGCGCCTTGCGCGCCATGTTCGCAGAACAGGCTGGTGATGGCTCCTGGATGGGATACCAGGGGGTTCGCGAAATCCCGCACAACACAACCCGGTTTGAACTTGCCGTCCGCGCCGCGTGGGCCGCATCGGCTACGCCAGATTGGCTTGATCAGGTCGAAGATATTGCCCTGCTCAACCGCGTCAACCGTATGATGACATACCTCCGTGATCACAAGCCTCGGAACGATTACGAACTCGCGTTGAAGCTGCAAGTGGGCAACTTCTTATCTGATGCTGTATCAGTAGAACACCGCAAGGAAGCGATCGCCATGCTCCGCCGCAAGCAGAAATCAGACGGTGGCTGGTCCTTGCGGAGTATGTCGGCGATCGAGAACTGGGCCGAGTGGAAGCATCCAAGGGATAAAAGAAACCTCCAAATGCTGCGCCGTGAAACGGATGAGGTGAAGTCCGCGAGCGACCCCTATATGACCGGCTTTGCCATTGTTTTATTGCGGGAGGCCGGCATCCCTAAAACGGATGAACAAATCCAGAGCGGTATTGCATGGCTGAAACGCAACCAGCGCGTGAGTGGCCGCTGGTGGATGAAGTCCATGTACAAAGAGACCTATCATTTCACCACGTACATGGGCACTGCCCAGGCCCTCAAGGCATTGGCCTTGTGCGACGAGTTAACTGCATCTCACGAGGTCGAATGAACGCAAGGCGCAACAGTCTATCTGAAGGCGCTCTGTCCGTGTTCATTTCATCTTTAATCAGCCCACTCTCGGCGGTTCCGGAAAAGAGTGCGGCAATAGCAGGGGGCTTGATCCCTGATTTCTATGGCGTGTGATTTCATCGCCCTGCGTTTCCGAGAATGCGCTCCTGCTCGTTAATCTCAACATCATAAATGCGCCATGAGTCGCCGAAAGGCCTGAGAGTATATACCGCGCCGTATCTATTCACCCGGCGATGGGCGTGCCCCCAATGCTCAACAAGTCCCTTGACCACCCACCGGCAGGACACTCTGAACTCTACGCCCGCGTTCTCGACGTCCGGATCGGAAGCCATCATCTTGCTCTCCAGCATCTCGACGTTCTCTATTTTGCATATCGCGCCGCCCTGGTCCTGCAGTACCAGGCTTTGATAGACGTCGTTGTAAGTCTCGTCGAGCAGCTCGCCGGAGACGCTCTGCGCAAGCGCGTCATAGATGGCATCTTCCGTGTCATAGTCAAATGCACGGTAGACATTCCGGTGCAGGACCGTGAAGATCTCTTTGGCCTGCGGTTCGGCGGGTAGCTCTACCCCATCACGCCAGAACTGTTTGATTTCCACGCGACCGACATCCCGCCCCACAATCCCAATAAGCAGGACCATGAGCGTGGCACCCGCCAAAAGACCACGCGGCATCTTCGCGAACCTCGCCGCGGCCAGAAACAGGATCAACAGGACAGTCGCGGCTATGGAGACCAGCGGCAGTTGAATCGTCTTCTGTGCGGCAGCCGGTACCACCCCCATCCCATGGCCACGACGCGCCTTTACGTCGGAATGCCAGACGTATTCCGGCTCCTCAGGCGTGAAGGTCAGAAAGGTCCTGCGTCCCATCAGTTGAGATACCGCAATAACTTCGTCAGGGCTACCCGCCGTCAGGCCTATATCAGGTCCGCCGAAAGCATCGATGCCAAAGGGATTCAGCAGCCCCAGAGCGTCCGCGCCATCGGCGGTGAACACGTTCCACACCATGGAAACCTGACGAGTCGTGCCCTTTGTGCTGTAGACAAGTTTCATCTTTGCCTCCACCCATCTGGCGGGCTGCCCCTTGGCCGTCGCGGCGTAGTCTTGACCATCGGCATCATCTTCCCAGGAAGGCTTACCATACTGAGTGGACGGCAGCTCCGGGGCACAAATCAAAATTTCCGCCAGCACGGGACGCACGGCTATCCCATCGATCTTTACCGGGCACGCTTCGGCAAAAAATGCCTCGACCTCCTCAGTGCTCGTCGGCAGCGAATCCCCTTCGGCCAAGTCGTATCCTGCCAACGGCCCTATCGCAAACGTCGGTATTCTGGCTTCGTAGGTCAGCGCGTCATCCGTAAGACTCACCTTCAACTCGACCAGCGGTATAGCGCTCGGATGAGCATTAACCGATGAACCGACACACGCCGTCAGCAAGATCAAGAATGGTGCCGTGACAGCTTTCATGTTCTATTGCTCATTTCTTTTACTCATTTCTTTTATTGCCAGGAATTTTCTTTTTGCGGGGTCATTCCGTGCCCCCTGCTCTTTGCCACATTCTTTCGGACTGAGATTCCAGGGCCCTTTGTCTCATTACTTAATCGGATATGACAGTATCCCCGGGCTCGATAGCGCCTGGAGTTGAGGAGCGTAGAAATGGAACCGGGGAACGACAAAGTAATGAGACGAAGTAATGAGACAGGGCTCGTGATGCATGCCCCATTCCGGGTCGCTGAATCTCATGAACAAGATGTGGGTAAAGACCAGATCCCCTGCCCCCTGACTCCTTCCCCTACTTATACATCCACGGTTTCATTCGCTTCAGATAATGCTGCATGACCGGCTGGGCCATCGCTTTTTTGTCGCTTTCGTAGGTTGCGCGTCCATCCCAATCGACGGTGGTCGGCCAGGGCAGGCCTTGCAGCTTCTTCGCGTAATTGAGTTGCCTGACATCATCCGGAACATGGGGCGTATGCCCATTCAGCATCTTCTTTGTGAGCCACGCAAGCTCTCTTGACCAGCCACTCTTACGCAATAGATATGCTTCCAACGGGTTGGTCTCGGCGGCGGCGGCTTCCTTGGCTAACTTGATCCGACGGGAGCACTCACTGTTCATCTTATCGAGCTTGTGCTGTTCCACGCGAAATTTCGGATCCTGTTTGTAACGCATCTGCTCCCACAGTCGACGCTGTTCCTTTTTCAACTTCATATACTCTGCCGTTTGATAGGAGGCTTGTCGCAGTCGTTCCGAGAGCTTCTGTGCCTTTTCTCGCTGGCGTTCCAATTCACGTGCTCCGGGAAGCCGAGCCTGACGTTGGTAGAGCATTTCATTCTTCGCCCGGCGCAACGTGTGGGTCAGATATTCCTCAAGTTTCCGGCGCTCAATGCTTCCCTGAGGGGCGGCAATCGCCTTCTTCTGCTGTTCTTCGATGCGTGCCTCCAGCGCGATGTACTCCGTATCCTTCTTTAGCTCTGCCTGGGCCGTTTGTCGCAGCACATGGTACTGGCGATTCAATTCACGCTCCGCGGCAACCGCTTCTTTGTAGCCGGGATAGCTCTCCAGTGTCTCATGCATCTTCTTACCGATTTCATCCAGCATCGGCCTAAGCTCTGCGACGATCTTCTGATACGCCTCGTCGTTCTTCCGGGCTTCGCCGATTTCCTTCCCGATTTCCCTATGCCGGGCTCTGATCGCTTCGACTTCGGCATTGATCTCCTTGATGCTGCCGGCGGCGGACGCGGTCAGCTCCTCTTTTCGCTTGCCGACAGCAGCATAGTACTTGTCGTAGTACACCGTCAGCGGATGCGTCTTGACCTGATGGTCCGCAAACTCTTTCCTCTTCTCCGCGTAGCCGGTATCGATGTACTTCGCTATGAACCGGTCGTACACTTTCTGAGAAATACGACGCGGACAGAGAAGCGGTACCTTGACCTTGCTGAAGTCCTCATACACCTCGGTTAGGACCCGGAAATGATCCACCGCACCGGTCATCGGCGAGCTTCCACCTAAGCCGGCGGCCATCGTGGCCAGCCGCACCTTGCCCGACGCGAATGCATCGGAGGCCCGGAAGTCGGTCTTGATTTGGGCGACGTTCTTACCGTCCTGGAACAGCGTCATCGTCTTTCCGTCCAGCTCGGCCCGAACGACGGTCCACGCACCCGGTGTGACCTTGCCACCCCGACACGTCGCCTGCACGTCGCCTGCGTTGCCCAGCAGCACCCATTGCCCACCGGCGGCGGCCAGTGACAGACTGTTCTGCTTGTCATTCCCGAACATCCACACCGTTTGCGGTTTGTCGGAATCGACCTTCAGCCCTATGTCGAGCGTAATCACTTCCAAGTCGGCCATCTCGCCGGGCAGCTCCGCCCACTGACCCTTGCCGTTGAATGTGAAGGCACCCTCTTCTGCCCCGTCATACGTGAAGCCGGGGTTGCCGATGAGGTGGCCGTCAAAGAAGATGCGGTCATCCTGGTGGACTCCGTAGACGCCCCCTTCCGGGCGCCCCGTCCGCTCGTTGTAGTGGTCTTCCAGGAGCACGGCTTCGGGTTGGAAACACTCATAGTTCGCCTGGAACGCGGCAGTACCGGTGAGCGGCCCTAACCTTCTTTGCGGTGCGTCGCTATCGTCGGCCGGGTTGACCCCCTGGGCGGACGATCTCTCCTCGTTACGGATGTACATGCGGGCATTCCCGTTGTGGACGCCCTTTTCGATGGCCAGCTTTCCGAACGCACGGGCGTTGTCCTTGAACACCACATCACCGTAAGCAATCACGTAATCGTCAATCGCGGCGTTGTCCAACACCTTGGCGGTGTCCAGCACCATCGCGTGGGGGCCCACATAGGCGGTGGCTGCGACTTCGGCAGTGTCGGCAACCCATCCCCCGCCGTTGGGATGACGCTTGCCCTTGGAATTCCTGAGATGCCATTGGGCGGCTTCATGGTCGTCCAGCCCGGCCAGCGCCGCTTCCAACTGCTTACGTTGTTCGGGGTCGGTCACAGGAATCGATGCCGACAGCATTCCTGCCCCGTCATACCGTTGAACGCGACGCCCGGCGAACATGCCCGCCTGGCCAGCAACATCATCGTCAAACAGCGTGGTGTGCGGCGTACCGGCACGACAGCCCGAAAGCGTGACGTCGTATGGATAGCGATACCCGAATCCGCCCTGGTACACCACGTGGGTGTAATGCTGGCGTGTTGGTAGGCCCTTCGCAGGACTCAATGCCGTCGGCGTCGCGGAGACGGTCAGCCAGTACCGCAGATCCCCCGGCTGGACCTTGATGCTCATCTTGCCCTTGTTCCACAGTGGTGAGTAGCGACACTTGCCTTCGCTATCG
>Ga0187827_10001686_pt1 | contig 31874 bp, 37 predicted proteins | sample ETNtaG_39_FD_167969 | JGI IMG/M metagenome (GOLD analysis project Ga0187827, IMG submission 167969) | Marine microbial and viral communities from oxygen minimum zone, Eastern Pacific Ocean - ETNP2014_SV_150_PacBio MetaG (Illumina Assembly) | ecosystem: Environmental > Aquatic > Marine > Hypoxic...
TGATTTGGGCCCCAGCCTTAATAGCTTCTTCAGCAACCTCAGCTTTATAAGTATCTATGGATATTGGTATATGTGTTTCTTTGCTTAATTCCTTAATGACTGGTATAACTCTCAACTTTTCTTCATCTGCAGAAACATAACTTGAATCAGGCCTGGTAGATTCACCGCCAATATCAATTATGTCAGCACCATCTTCGATCATTCTTCGGGCATGGCTTAACGCACTGCCCAGATCACTGTTTTTCCCACCATCATAAAAAGAATCAGGTGTTACATTTAACACACCCGCTACAATTATTTCTTTACCAAACTCCAGACAACCTTTATCTTGTTTTATTACCAAGAAACCTTACCACTCTTCTTCTAAACTATTAACTAGATTCCTGGCCAGGATGGCAATCGCCTCTTCAGTAGCAGACTGCACGTTTTCGCCACGATCTACAATAAACGCCGCACCCCCACTTCCACCGCCGCCCATTGTTCTCCCTGTTCTCGTGTCCAAAAGAGTCATACTAGCAGATATAGACACCGAGCTTTCTACAATATTATCTCTACTCTGCGAAAGCGCAGCTTGTGCAGAACCACCAATCTCACCTGTCAATATTATATCTGCACTATCTTTCTGGACAATTCTCAGGCTTGTCCTTGACATAATCTCGTCCTTCAATGCCTTCGCAATATCAAATTCTATACCTCTCACGAACGTATTATTTTCAAAGACAGAAATATAAATGGTGTTTATTTTATGGCTAAACAGCGATTTTTGCGTATACCCGCATCCTGATACTAATACAAACACAAACGCAACACAAATTAGCTGTCTCAATAAACAACTGTTAATACAAGACATCAGGCTAGTTTTTTGTTTTAAATTTGTTATTTTCATGGTTTTATCCCGTTACCTTATTGCCCCTACCTTTCTAAGCATTTCAATCTTTTCTGCAGCCCTGGCTGCCCATTCAGTATTCGGATAATCTTTGATCACGGATTCAAAATATATGAGACCGGCATCTGGTCTTTTTTTGCGCAAATAGAATTCACCTACCTTATAATCCCTCTCTGCCATTGCAATATCTATTTCCCCGATTATTTCCTTTGTGGTATCAACCAAGGAACCATGTGGATTATTGGCAAGGTATATTTCAAAGCCATCACGAGATCCGGAAAGCAAGTCATAATTTCTCTCTTGAATACGAATATTACTCAATTTGCAATACGGAATCCTAAACTGAGCGTACGGCACCCATTCACTATTTGGATAATTTTCCATAACGCTAAGATAGCTGGCCTCTGCCTCTTCAAATTGACGTAATTGATAATAGCACTCTGCAATCTTTACTTGTGAATCGGCAGCGATAAAACCAAGTGGATTCCGTTCTATTATCCGCTCAAATACCTTGATAGCTCCATCTTCGTCTCGTTCCATCTGGGCAACGCCAATCTGGAACTCCTTCTTCAATATCTCATGTAACCTGCGGGAACCGGGATCCTGTTCTATCATATACTCATATGCTTTGAAGGCACTCTTGTAATCACCGAACAGATAATATGCCTTGCCAATGTTCAGCTGAGACTCATCTGCAAGTTCTGATCCGGGATTATTCTTGATAATCTCCTTAAAAATACCGACAGCACTTATATACTCTCTGTTAACTAATAGTGTAACAGCATACCTGAATTTTTGGTCTGTAGTATCTCTTGTTAGTTTATCAGGATCAATCCAGCTTGTCTCGCCGCTCCACACCCATTTTGCATATGACTCCTTTGCAACAATAAAAACGGATGCAGCAAGAATAAAAAACACCAGTATTTGTCTTTTCATATATATCTCCACATCTTAAGTTTTTTATTTAAGATAAACGACAAATAATAAATTAATAATTTCCTGATTTCGACTTGAAGTGACGACTGTATAGATAAACGGCCTGTATCCTGAACCCTCTTTCCAGCCAAATAGTTAATGGTTGCTATAGAACCTCCAGATATCTTTACTTTTTCTCTAATCCTCCTGCTACAATCAGTACAAAGCACACCCCCTTCTGATGCACTGAAAGAAGAAAGACGTTTTGCATCCACCTTTGCCTTACAGCTAGCACAACAACTCATTTCAGGGAGGTATCCAAGTAAAGCAAGCAGTTGAACCTCGAACGCAATGGTATTTACAGTAGGATCACCTTTATCAGCTATCTCGCAGAGCGTATTTTTAAACAGATCAAAGAGAGGCTCATTCTTATCATTTTCTTCAGTAAACTCTCTCACTAATTCAAGAATATAAAGAGCTGAATAGTATTTCCTTGAATTATTCCTCAGTAAATGAAAATTATCACGCAGCGCCCATTCGGTTAAAATATTTAAAGAAGAACTCGCTCTTTGAATAAACACTATTTGGTTATATGTCAACAAATCCATACCCCCGCTTATGCCCTTTACAGAACGTTTTAATCCCTTAGCTAATGCCTGAATCTTGCCAAAATCACGTGTATAGAATGTTATTATCTGACTGGAATCTTTATAATCCGTCCTTCTTAAAGTAATAGCAGGTGTTTTACAAAAATCCATCTTCTACTCTTGGTACGTTATAACCCAGGGCCTTAAGTGTTTTTGATTCCTCTTCATGCATAACCCTGGCATCTCCTTCGTTGCCATCATCATATCCCAATAAGTGCAATATACCATGTATAATATATAAGACAATTTCACCTTCAATACTTATGTTTCTTTTGCCTGCTGTATCTACCGCAGTCTCTACTGAAACAATAATTTCTCCACATAATATGTTTTTATTATTGCTTAATGGAAAAGATATCACATCTGTAACTTCATCAGAGTTAAAATACTGTTTATTAAGCTCTTTAATCTTGCTATTGTCAACAAGGGCAATACTCAGCCTGGCATCCTTTCCCTCTTTGCCTAACACTTCCTTAACCGCATGCTTAATCTTACTACTCTTAATCTCATAATGCTTTTGTAAGTTAGCTATCTCTACCATCACTTATTAATTATCGTATGCATCGACAATATCCCTGACAAGCCGGTGCCGTACAATGTCACTGCGTGTAAGGTATACAAAATCAACCCCGGATACACCCTTTAACCTTTCCTGTACGTCTATGAGTCCTGATTTCTCTCCAGTTGGCAAATCAACCTGGGTTATATCACCCGTAACCACAACTTTAGTCCTTAACCCAAAACGTGTCAAGAAAGTCTTCATTTGCTTTACAGTACAATTCTGTGCCTCATCCAGTATTATAAAAGAATCATTAAGTGTTCTGCCCCTCATAAAAGCCAGGGGCAGTATTTCTATTAAATCGTTCTCAATATATTTCTTTACCTGCTCAATCTCAATCATGTCAGCCAGGGCATCATACAACGGCCGCAAGTACGGATTTACCTTTGCCTGAATATCACCCGGCAAGAAGCCCAATCTCTCGCCCGCCTCTACAGCAGGGCGGGCAAGAACAATTTTTTTCAGATAACCACTTTTCATTGTGGAAAGAGCCAGGGAAACAGCTAAGTATGTCTTTCCTGTCCCGGCAGGGCCAATACAAAAGACAAGATCATTATTACTTATGGCATTAACATATCTGGCCTGCCCCTCAGTCCTGGGTGTTACCGGTTGTCCATTTATAAATACATCAATTGACCGCTCAGGCATTGAATGATCTGTCCCCCTGTCTATATCCGCAATAACAATATCAATGTCATCTTCATCCAGCTTGCCAGTCCTTCTAATTGTTTCTAACAGGCTGTTAATAACGTCAGTCAGCTTTTTAACTCTACCAAACTCACCTTCATATTTTAACACCCCATTTCTGGCAACAATTTTTACGCCAAAGACCTCCCTCATAATCCTGAGGTTCTTATCATGATTGCCAAACAAAACAGAAGCTTCCCGGTCGTTTGCCAAGTGTATTTGATTTTCAACAATTGTACTGTTTTCTGATACTGCACTCATATTATGACGTGGGTCAATACCCAATGATTACTAAGAAATAATAAGCTACAGGTATGCTTATGAGTAATGAATCTAATATATCAAGTAAGCCTCCAAAAGCTGGGATTGCACTGCTTGAATCCTTGACCTCCATATCTCTTTTTATAATAGATTCTATTAAATCTCCACATATTCCTGATGCTCCAACTATTAGCCCAAACGGTATTATTATGTAAAAGGGCAAAATCTTCATTCCCGGCAGGGTATTCAGCCCAATGGCTATCATCAGGCTGCTGAATAAACCGAACAATGCACCTTCAATAGTCTTATTCGGACTAAAGGATGAAAGCTTGTGCCTGCCGAATTTCCTGCCAAAAAGATATCCTCCTATGTCACCGCCTTTGGTAATCAGTAACACAATAAGTATAACACTTAACCCATTAGACATATGCCGAATCGGCATTATAAATGAGAGGAAAAAACATATATAGATTATCCCGAAAATTGTGACAGAGATATTCTTAATCGTATCATCAATACCTCGCTTAAGAGCCTGGGCACAAAATAACCAGAAGATTATAGGGAAAAATATGCCTGCATATATCGGCTTCAACCCATCTTTATAAGTCGACATCCAGAGCCCCAGAAAAACAATCACTCCTCCAATAATACCCGACACTTTGAAAGGCGCAAAGCCTTTCTTTTCTACTATATTGTAAAATTCAAACAAACATAACCCGCCGGCAAGAAGGCCCACAAGACCAAGACCTTTATCGGAATCAAAGGCATAATCAAAGAAAACTATGCCGCAAAACCCAAGCAGCATGGCGGTGCCAAGTATAATTCTTGTCTTAAGCACACTCATTCTATCAGTCCGCCATACCTTCTCTCCCTTTTAGCATAATCACTTAAGGCATCTTCAAGGTGCTTCTTTCTGAATTCAGGCCAATAGACAGACGTAAACCACAACTCGGCATAAGATACTTCCCAGAGCAGAAAATTACTCACACGCATTTCACCGCCTGTCCTGATAAGCAAATCGGGATCAGTCATATCAGAGGTATACATGTAGCCCTTAAAAACATCATCATCAATATCTTTAAGCTTAACAACACCTTTCTTCACATCCCTTGCCAGTCCATTTGCGGCATCTACAATTTCAGTCCTTCCTCCATAGTTAAGCGCAAGGCACAATATCATCCCTGTATTATTCTTACTTTCCTCCATGCTGATAAATAATTCTTTTTGAACATCTTCCGGCAGGGCCTCTATCCGTCCAATTGTTTTGAGAATGATGTCATTATCTCTTATGGTCGGCCTCTCTGCGATTAAAAACTTTTTCAACATTCTCATCAAAAAGTTTACTTCAGTCTTTGAACGTTTCCAATTTTCATTTGAGAATGCATATAGCGTTAATTGTCCTATGTGTTTCTTGGCACATTCAGTTGTTATTTCTCTAACAGAATTAACGCCTTCTTCGTGTCCTTTGACTCTGAGAAAACCCCTTCGTTTTGCCCAGCGCCCGTTTCCATCCATTATAATTGCTATATGATTTGGTAATCTCTTTTTTTTTACCATTATTCAAATACTGACAATCTGTAAACGTTCGGGACCAACAGAGACCATCTTTACTTTGAGTCCGATAATTTCCTCAATTTTTCTAATGTAATCCATTGCCTTTCCGGGCAGGTCTTTTACATCCCTGACATTAGAAGTATCTTCCAGCCAGCCGGAAATTTCTTCATAAACCGGCTCACAATTCTCCAACACATCTAAATCTGCGGGAAAATTATTATAAACTTTTTCGTAACTTTTATATCCAGTACAGATTCTAATAGTTTCCTGGTCATCAAGCACATCCAGCTTAGTCACTATAAGTGAGTCTACTCCGCTAATCCTTACAGAATGACGTATAGCCACAGCATCAAACCAACCGCATCTTCTTGGCCTGCCGGTAGTAGACCCGAATTCACCGCCTTTCTTACGAATATGCTCTCCCTGTTCACCATCAATCTCCGTTGGAAAAGGACCGCTACCAACCCTGGTTGCGTATGCTTTCGTTATCCCGATTATATCGTGAATCTGCTTGGGAGAAACCCCTATCCCTGGCGACACTCCACCCGCTGAAGCATTAGAAGAAGTAGTATAAGGATAAGTCCCAAAATCTACGTCTAGTAGTGCACCCTGGGCACCTTCGAAGAGGATCTTCTTATTGTCCTCTATAGCCTTTGCCATCAAGTCTACAGTATCGCATACAAAGGGAGATATCTTTTCTGCATACACACAATACTCTTCATAAATTTCTTCCCATGAAACAGGTTCGTCTTTATACAAGTCAACAAATAACCTATTCTTCTCTTCTACTGTTTTTTTCAGCTTCTCCTTAAAATGCTCTTTATGTAATAATTCAGCGACCCGAATACCGTCTCGTGCTATCTTGTCAGTATAACACGGCCCAATACCTCGACCGGTCGTACCAATCATAGAATTACCTTTCTGCTTTTCTATCAACAAGTCCAATTTCTTATGATACGGAAAGACAACATGTGCACGATCGCTGACAAATAAATTCCCGTTTACGTTAATATTTCTCTTTGATAACCCCGCAACTTCATCCAGGAACAAACGCGGATCAAAAACGATCCCGTTTCCTATTACACATTTCTTGTCTGGGTGTAATATCCCTGACGGTATTAAATGAAATATAAACTTTTCGTCATCAATGATAAGTGTGTGACCTGCATTACCACCACCCTGATATCTGACAATAATGTCATAATCCTTCGCCAGGATATCTATGATCTTCCCTTTTCCTTCATCTCCCCATTGCAATCCAATAACACAGGTATTTGTCATAAGAACTCACTTCTCAATCTAAACATACGTACATTTTGTGTAAAATAACTAACTCAATATACAGAAGCTATTGAAAAATAGGCACACGCAATTATAGGATATAAAAGTTAAAAGTCAACAATAATAAGGACTTACAACCTTCAGTCCTATTAGAATATCCTTGACATCCCGGATTTCAAGGATTAACTTGCAATTTTTTAATATTATATTTAATATTAGTGTAAGTAGAAATATTTTCCTTCTATAGCAAACAATATCTTAGAAACTTTCCACTTATTGCACTGTTATGTGTCATAATTTAATAGAAGAAAGGTTGAATTATTTACATACACAAACTTACACTTGACTTCAACAACTTGTAGCTTTACTATTTCACAATATTCAATTCAAGTAGCACAAAATTGATACCGCATAGGATAGTGCGGGAAAATACCTCAGACTAAGTTTATATTTACATGGATGTATCTATTATGAACTTTCTTACCAAACATAACCTTTCACAAATAGTTATTCTATTCAGTTAATTGTGTAGGAAAAGTACGTAATCATCAAAATAAAAGATTGAACATGGTCGATTTTTTATAGTCGACCAGTACATTTAATTTCCAGAAAAAAACAATGATGTATATAAATAAATCACATAACCAATCAGCGGAGCCAACCCCTCTATCTTGTGCGATTTTATTATTTTTAGGCTCATTGTTTACATTATTTTTAACTATTATTTTATTTGCCAAACGGGGTCGCTCACCTTGGCGTTATGCGCTATAGGAGGCATTGTGAATAGATTGAAGGATAAAATTGCTCTAGTAACTGGAGCATATAAAGGTATTGGTCAGGCTATTGCTGAACTTTTTTGTGAAGAAGATGCCACAGTCATACTTAGCGGTATAAATGATGAGCTTGGCCAAAAGGTCGCCTCTGCTATTAATGGTAAAGCTGAATATCATCATTTAGATGTTTCGCATGAAAAGGATTGGAAAATTATAAGCAACTATATTTTAGAAAAATATGGAAAGCTGGATATATTAATTAATAATGCAGGTATTAATGGGTTTATTGAAACTGCAGGTCCGCATGACCCAGAGAATCTAGACGTTGAAAGCTGGAAGAGAGTGCATAGTGTTAATTTAGATGGCGTGGCTTTTGGATGTAAAGAAGCCATTAAATTAATGAAAGGCACAAGTGGAGCAAGTATTGTTAATTTATCATCTCGCTTCGGCATTGTCGGCTTTCCAGGAGGAGCAGCTTATGCATCAAGCAAAGCCGCGATAAGAAGTCATACTAAAACAGTGGCGTTGTACTGTGCAGGAAAAGGTTACTCGATACGCTGCAACTCTATACATCCGGGAGCAATTTTAACACCAATGTGGGATGCAGTATTGGGCGAAGGAGAGGTGAGAGAAGAAGCGATTAAAGACATTGCTAGAGGCATACCTCTCAATGTCATGGGTGAAGCCAAGGACGTAGCATACGCTGCGCTATATTTAGCTTCTGAAGAATCAAAATATGTTACCGGAATTGAGCTAAATGTAGATGGTGGCATTTTGGCAGGTAGCCCAGCCGTACCATCACAAGAATAGCGCATACGGAAAAAATATAATGTTGACCCGTTTGATGTGGAGGCAATGATTGGTATCACATACCCCCAACCCTGATTCTTCAAAATCGGGGGACACCATAAACGTTATGTGATTAAAGAAGGCAGGGTGAAATATGGAACAAGATGCCAAAGAGAGGTAGCCCGTATGATAGAGCGCGGTGCGGCGGTCGTAGTGGTGTGGGGTGTTCGTCGATCGGGAATTCACTCGATAGTAACCTGGCTGATGCGCCTGCTCGAGCCTGAGGTTTGGATATTCAACGATCTGTCAAAGAGTGTCGATCCCGGAGCGGACCCATACGAGTCACTGAACTTCTCTGCTGCGTACCGGGCCGACTTGGAGGAGCAATCCCACTGTCGGATCCCGACACCCGCAGACAGAGATACGCCAAAGAGTTCGATCGTGTGCGTTTACGAAGATTCGGCACTCTGCTCTGTTGATATCGGACACTACCTCGGGGCCAACAGCAAAGTCACTCATTTCGTAACCTGTCGGGACCCATTCAACATGATGGCCAGCCGGATGAAGAGATTCCAGCCTTGCCCCCGTACCGGTGTCATAGTGCGAGCTGATGGCAGTCTCGATCCCCGCATTCTGTCGCCAGAGCGCGCCCTGAACCGTTGGGTCGAGCACGCAACCGCCGTCCGAGATGATGGCAACTGGCCCAATCCCAACACAGTAGGCATTGCGTTCAATAAGTTCGTGACCGATCGAAACTTTCGCCGAGAGCTTGCGGATCGAGTGGGAAGGCCGTTCGACGACACCGGCATTAACGAGGTGTACGCAGCGGGTGGTGGGAGCTCGTTCGAAGGCACGAGCAAACACGGGCATGCCCAAGAAATGAAGATCAACGAACGCTGGATACTGGCTCGTGAAAACATCGAGTATCGAAGCCTGTTCCAAGGCCGGACGGACATCCTAGAGCTTTCCGAGGCCGTGTTTGGACCGATACCTGGTACGCGCGAGTTGGTCGGTTGCCATTGAGTTTTCCTCCTTTGGCTTGAAAAACGTCTCTTGGCTTAGGTGAAGTATTAAGCCAGCATGTCACATTAGGAGCCTTCAGTCTGACTGACGTCGAGAAGATCAGGAATGAGAACAAATGATTGATAATTGGGAAGATTTATTTGAAATTCAATCTGTTCAAAAAGGTTTGTATGATAAAAATATAGGAAAAGATTTTATAACATGGGAAACTGTATTAAAAAAACGGCCTAGCAAAATAATACAGCAGACGCCAAAAAGCGGCGCGGCTGATCGCAACGTTAGAAATGTAAAATTAAATGAAATCAATAGATAATCAATTTGAGTATTGGGACAAAGCTTCAACAGGAAGCACTTTTACACATCCCATAAATATAGAGCGGTTTTAGGCAATAAAGAGCTTAACAATCCAAATACCCTCGGACAGCAAAGAGCGCCGCTACGCTCAACTTTTTTGCTGCCGGCGATTTGGGACGTTAGCTGGGAATATTACAATGGATAATATTTATACATACATAATAGTAAATGTATGTTTCAACGCCAACAAAAAAGAAACAGCTACGTTATTTGCTCCACCCCCATGCCTCTACCTCTTTAAGAAAGGCATTATCTGTCAGATCGTATCTTAGTGGGGTTATAGAGATATAACCGTCTTTAAGCGCATGCATATCGGTACCAACTACATCTATTTTTGGCCAGCCGGTTCCTGCCAACCAGTAATAGGCCACTCCACGCGGATCAGTTCTCCTGTCATAGTGTTCATCAAAATCACCGGAGAATTGTTTAGTAATCTTTATCCCCTTAATCTTATCCTTCGATATATGAGGAATATTGACATTGAGTAGAGTCCCTCTTGGTAATTCTTTATTGATTATATGGCTTACTATATTTTTTGCTATATCAGCAGCCCCATGAATATCAGGTGAAGACTCTGAAATCTCCAGCGAAATTGCCACAGAAGGAATGCCTAAAAGAGCTCCTTCTATAGCCGCCGCAACTGTCCCTGAATATAATACATTAATACCAACATTAGCGCCTATATTAATACCGGATACAATCAGGTCAGCCTTCTCCTTCATTATCTCTCTCACCGCAAGTTTGACACAATCTGCCGGTGAACCATCGATTCCATAACCGACAAAATCACCATTTACAGATACCTCCCTCACTCTCAAAGGATGACTGAAGGTTATCGTATGCCCCACACCACTCTTCTGCACATCCGGTGCAACAACCGTAACAGAACCAAATGACATCAGCTCCTTCTTTAGAGTCAAAATGCCCGGTGAGTATATGCCATCATCATTTGTTAAAATTATCTTCAAAGATCCCCTATAAGATTGACGATTGTAGATTCCCGCCTAACAGGCCACGCCTAGCAGGCTGGCAGACAGGCTGGCGGACAGGGAAGTTTTATTATTTTTTTGAATTCTTTAATCCTTTAATCCCTGAATTCACAAATCTTTCAGTCCGCTCTCACTGATTACTTCAGCTTTTTTAGCTTCAAACTCTTCCTGACTGATTAATCCTTCATCTTTTAATTTCTGCAACACTTTAAGTTTTTCGTCTAGTACAATCCTGTCAATTATCACTTTTTCTTCTTTCTTAACCTTTTTCCTTGCCTCTCTAATCTTGTCCTTCCCTTCCTCTGTCAAGACCAGTATCTTTTGTTCTTCTTCAATTACGTCGCCTGCCTGCCCTTCTTCTTCTTTGCCAGGCTCTATTTTTTCTTCATCCTTACCCCATAAGCCGAACAATTTCTTACCCTCTCCTTCATCCTTCTTCATTTCTCTCCTGGACTTCTTCATAGCTTTATCGTATACATTTTTCTTCTTCTTCTTTTCAATTCCGACTGATTCTCTAAGCTCTATTATATCATTACCCTTAAAAGGAGGAGAAAATATTGAAGCAACAATACTTGTCTCTTCTCCTGTATTAATAAATTTATGCCCATTCATTCTTGGAATTACCACCATCATACCCTCTTTAACGCTATGGCGCGAACCTTCAAGTTCCAATATACCACTTCCTTTATTTATGTACATTATCACATCATGGGACTTATGATAATGTGAATCTATCTCAGCGTTTTCTCTGATTTGAAAAAGGTATATACTTGAACTTTTGTCTTTGTCTACTGGAATAATCATAATGTTCTGATCTTCCGCAAGGATATTTTCATTTACAATTTCATCAATATTCTTTATTTCAGGTAAGATACTCTCCGGAAAAGAGGTGGGATTCCTTAATGACTCGACAAACTCGCCGGGTTTCTTCATTCCCTGACAACCGGAAACAACAAGGAATACAATAGGCAGCAAAAATATCAATATATTTTTAAAAAGTGAGATTTTAGGCATATTTACTCTTTAAAGCCCCTTTCTGGCAACTTTTAATAAATTAGATTTCTGATTTTAACAGCAATATCAGAGGTGGTCAATATAAATTAACCATTGGAAGTCAACCATAAAAAGAAAACCTTATTATAAATTTTGATTGAAATAATTCCTCTTAAAATATAATCTTAGAGTTGATAGTGATCATGTAGTATTGGAAATTTGTTTTGTTAAGAATGTACAGAAGAATATCATTAATACCAATAATATTGTTATTAACTTCGTGTCATAGTTATTTGGCTAATTCCCCTGTCAACCTCAATGACATAATGGATGGCAGGTGCACGATAATTGACATGACATATCCCCTAAACCAGAATAATGCCTATTGGCCCGGTCCATCTTACTCCCCCTTTGAACATAAGACGGTAGCAACTCTGGAAAATGACGGAGTTTTCTCAGCCGTGTACTCTACACCAGAGCACCTGGGCACACACATAGATTCGCCCAATCACTTTGAAGACAATCAGCCATCAGTTGATAAGCTCAAGCTTGAAACCCTTATCGGCCCAGCACCCGTTATAGATATTTCAGCAAAAGTAGAGCTTGACGCAGATTATGAACTTACTAATGAAGACATTACCTTTTGGGAAGAATCAAATGGCAGAATACAAGATGGGTCGATTGTTCTTCTCAACACAGGTTGGTGGGAAAGGTGGAATGATTACGACAAATACAAAAATGCTGATAAGGCCAACAAACTCCATTTTCCGGGATATTCTGAGGAAGCTGCAAGGTTTTTAGTTGAAAAGAGAAACATAATGGGGATAGGCATAGATACTCTAAGCGCTGATTATGGGATGTCATCTGATTTTGCAGTCCATCACATTCTAAATGGTGCCGGCAAATATATATTGGAAAATGTAGCTAATCTTGATAAACTTCCACCCAGAGGAGCAATACTTATAATAGCTCCAATAAAGATTGAAGGAGGTTCAGGCGGACAAGCCAGGATATGGGCAATCTTACCTTGACCTTAACCTGAATGAACTGGGCAGTAATATTTACGATTGACGATTTGAGATTTACGATTTAGGACATAACTTATAAATAAACGACAAGGAGTATTTGTTATGAGAGTTGTAGATAGAAGAAGAGTCTTACCGGAAGTAACAATCGGTCTTAACAAAGAAGAAACAACAACACTTGCTTCTATCCTGAACAAGAGCGAATTAGAAAAAGAATTCTGCCAGGATTTGTTAACCAAGATTGACGAAGTCCTGAAAGATGATGATTTCAAAGAAAGAGATGTTTGATCAATTAATCATCTATGATTCTGCCTGCAAAACAAAAATATAGGCTTTTTCTAATAGTAATATTAATATGTTTTTCAGGATGTACAACATATCAGAAAACTGCATCACCCCATACAACAAAAAAAGATGAATGGTTTGCAAAAGACAAAGCACAACATTTTTCAGCTTCCCTCCTGATTGGAGCACTGACATATTCAATAGCGAGAGCAGGAGAAGCGGACAAGGATGATGCAAGCATAATAGGCTTCTCGTTCTCAAGTACATGCGGCATCGCTAAAGAAATCAATGATGAGGTCAAACGCAATGATTGGAGCTATAAGGACCTGATATGGGATCTTATAGGTGGCGGTGTTGGAGTGTCTGTATCGAATGTACTAGACTGATATTCTATAGTTCAATTTCCATTCCTTGAGCTATGGCAAAGCACCTTAATGATGAATTTTTACTCGCTGCAATTTCATTACTGTGTTCGACTAATTGATCAAGTTCAGTATCAGTTCGTCCCTGGTTGTGGTGAAACAGTCCGAATTGAACTACATTAGCCTCAATGGCTAAACGTAGTGCATCAGTATACGTGCTGTGCCCCCAGGTACGAGTACGTGCATACTCATTTTCAGTAAACTCCGCATCATGTATAAGGAGATCGGCATTAGTCGAAAACTCACGATAATCATCGAATTTAAGACCTCTGGGATGAGTATATTGTAATTCATTGTCGGTTAGAAAGACAAATGTTTTACCCTCTTCAGTAAACTTATAACCGATTCCCTGGTTAGGGTGACTGAGCAAGATGGCTTCAACGTCCATTGAACCAATTGAAAAGGGTTTCTCACAGGTCTCATAATACGTAAAATGTGCTTGGACACTCTCAAATCTAATTGGAAAATTCGGCGGCTGCATAGTCCCTGAAACTATATTTTTTACAGTTTTCTGAGCGAAAGGACAACCGTACATAAAAATCTTCACTTTCTCATGGTATATGGGTTTGAAAAAAGGGAAACCCATGAGATGATCCCAGTGAGCATGAGTAAAGATAAGATGATATATATTACTTTCCTCAGTTAATAAGCGATTGCCTAATTCCCGTATACCTGTACCGGCATCTATTATAATGATCTTGTCATCACTGGTTCGAATTTCCATACAGGTGGTATTCCCGCCGTAAACCAGATAATCCTTCCCTGATACCGGTATGGAGCCTCTTGCACCATAACACCTAATGAGCATGATCACCTCCTACCCATAATTCTTTTGGTATTCATATTAAAGAAAATATAGACAGAATTATAATATCGAATAAAGTGCAAATCAATAGCAAAGAATGCATAGTCAACAATAAATGTTCTTTTCACGACCTAATGCCCTATTATGTTCATTCCAGGAGTTTCATTCAATACCGTAATATAGTTGTCATTTTGCACGCACCAAACAATATTCTTATTGACAGCATTTGCATTCATATTTATATTTCATTTCGCTGAAATTATTCTATAGCGAGTGCAGGCGAAGCAGATAAGGATGACGCAAGCATAATAGGCTTCTCGTCCTCAAGTACATGCGGCATCGCTAAAGAAATCAATGATGAGGTCAAACGTAATGATTGGAGTTATAAGGACCTGATATGGGACATTATTGGCAGTGTTGCCGGAGTGTCAATATCCAATGCATTAGACTAATACCCTATGACTTTAAAACAGAGAATTATACGAATCATTACAATTACCTTGACTATTGGCATTGTAAGTTTCCTGGTATTTTATAGTGTGATCATGATCCATAACACTGAAGATCCTCACTTTGCAAAAAAGGTAGCCTTAACATCAATGGCCATTATCTTACTATCAATTATATCGGGAGGATACGTGCTATATAAATTAAAAGGAGAATGATAATGGAAATTTACCTGGTTAGGCACGGAGCTGCCCACACAAAAGAGGATGATCCTGAGAGGCATCTCAACAAAGATGGCCTTGATCAGTGTCACATGTCTGGAAGGGCTTTAAAACGATTAGAGATCAAGTTTGACCTCGTAATCAGCAGTCCCAAGGTACGTGCCCGTCAAACGGCAGAAATCATAGCCGATGAAGTGGGATATCCAAAAGATGAAATCAAAGTCACTGAAACACTGGAACCTATGGCATCTCCGAAAGACACAATTTCATACCTAAATAACTTTACAGAAAAGAATAGTATTATGCTTGCCGGCCATCTGCCTTTACTTGGGAATTTTGCTTCAGAGTTACTGAGCAAGAGCACACAAATCTCATTGCATTTCGAATCCGGTGCAGTCTGTCAAATTGACGCCGACCATCCAATTTCCCATACCGGTTTCTTTCGATGGTTCTTAACACCAAAACAACTCAGACTCATAGCACAAACCTGAACAGTAGAATCAAATTTGCTTGCATCAACAATATTTTATACTTATCTTGTAAACTCTTTCCTTCGCTTCATTAGCTTGAATATATACAAAAAAAGAATGCATCCGCACCCTATACCAGTTGCCGCGTAAATGAGAACAGAGGCTAATGCAGTGTAAAGGTTGGTCTTAAAATTAATTATTGCTGCGATCCCAATGGCAAGAAATGCTGTTGCAAGTATTATATACACTCGTTTCTTCATCCTCGCTTTCAGCCTGTGTTTCGCTTTTTTTCTTTTCCTTATTCTTATCTCTTCTACCATTATTGTCTGAAAAACTTCTTTAATTGCAACTGTACACCAGGTTCCTTTTTGCTCTGGTTGGATTTGGAGCGGTTATTCAAAATGCACTTAACTTTTAGCCCCTGCTACCAGGTCTACTTTGCCTTCCTTATTAGTTAATTGATATTCATACCTGGCGATAAGAGCTTTTGCATATTCTACGTGAGACCACATAAGTGGTATGGCAAATTGGATAACAGTTTTTTTCTCCTCATAAATTTCACTTCTAATCTTATCGTAACTTTTCTTCATAAAGAAAAGTTCTTCTACAATAAAATCATAGGAGAGATCAGGGATCAGGATCTCAGGATGAAATTCTTTTTTTGCATCAAGCCCTACTTCCCATTCAAGGCGGATAAATTCTTCAAATCTTCTTTTTGTACTCAAATGTTCAGGGATGTGTCCTTCACCGGTTCGATACTTGTCAATCTGGTCTAAAATAGTATCACCTCTCTCAACTGCTCCTGTTTGATAGTAATACTGAGCCAGCATGGCTGTATATTGGATCCATGGCCCGTTTCCGGCATGTATATGTGTTTCAATGTCTTCTGTAAAAGGAAGATATCTTTGCAGCATGCCAAGTTCCGAATCCCAGAGGTTCTCTACCATGAAGTCGACAGAATTATTAATAATCTCAGGATTCTCATCCAGGACACAGGAATCACAATGTCCCTCTTTACACTGGAAATAAACCGGACTCATAAGTGTGACGTCAGGCCTTAAATCAAAAGCGCCATCTTTTGTTATCCGTCTGACAAATCGGTCATTGAGAATGAAACGCCGGTGAACGGCCTGGCAAAATCTGCACTTGAATGAAAGTTCTTCATCAAAAAGGCCTTTCAGATTAAATTTATCAGTCAACTGCAGAATGAGATTGAAGAAGAGAATGTAAACATGATTTACCCAGATGCTGTATCCCTTCTCAATAGCTGATTCATGTATACCCGTTGTCGAGAAAAACAGGAATATTTCCTCCCGATAAAAATGTTTAAGGGCATACTGGATTGCTTTTTTTATCCTTGTAATGTAGACCTCCAGTTCTTCAGGTTCCTCATTCCGGGAGTAACAGGTCAATAAATAGTTAGCAAGGATAATTGCGCCATAAGCGGTGTTATCTTCCTGAATATAAATAGCCTTGTTCTGTCCGTTCAATCCGTAACGCTGTCCCCACTTCCCACTGTCCTCCTGAACAAAAGCAGTGAATTTGGCCATTCCTTTCAAGATGCTAAAGGCATCCCCATTGGGATCCAGGTCTTTCTCCACCATTTGCCTGAACAACGTGGAAGCACATGAAGAATCTCTTGGATATACGTACGGATAGCGGGATTCCATGACAGTCGCTAATAAAACTGTTCCTTGCTCGGTCTGGATCGAACATTTCTTAATTACTTCTAAATGTTCAGTAAGTTTTTCACAAAGTTTATCTTTGTCCATAATATAAATTACTTCAAAATCAGGAGAAAGTCAGTACTATCACTTATTCTTTTGAGCTACAAGGGCCTGATAACACCAGGTACATAGAATACGAGGAAGAGGCAATGGTAAAGTAACTTTTTCTTCTCCCAAACCCCATTTGTACGTTTCAGTAACAGGTATCTGCTCGCGAACCTGATGGTCCCTGCAAACGGCAATCCCACAGACAATGCATATCGCAATTGCATCTGTCTCTTTTCCTTCCTTATTACATATATAACACTTCACGGCTTTCCTCCTTTTTAAAACATTTTACGTTATTATATAGACGGAACAGAACTTATAGATTATGTCAAATTAATCTGGAAAAATCAAGATTGGTATTATGTCTGTGTCAGAAATGTTAAGAAAATGGATATGACTCATCTATGGCCTTACAGAAAAAAAATATCTTAAATATATCAATGCTCCTAAATCATATATAAAATGCAATTGAATGGGTATAAGCAGACTATCGTAATACTGGAACAATATACCCAGGTAAAATCCCATAAGTGTTGCAATAATAAAATAGGCAGGCGTTAAGAAATGCAGAAGACCGAAGATTATGCTCGCACCAACAATTCCTAATTTGACCTGAATTACTCCCCTGAAGAGCAACTCTTCAGCAAGGCCTGCAAATGCCGAAATGATGCACAAGTCCGGTAATTTAGCTTCGGAAAATATAGCCTTTATATCAATTATAATGAGACTTCTCAGTGAACCCAGCAAAGGAATACCATCTGCCTTTTTTGAAAGTAATAACATAAACAACGCAAGTGGAACCACCGCCCCAAGAGTACCTATCACTATGTCACGAAATACACTCTGGGTTAAAGGAACCAACTTGAGCCCATAATATCTCGCTATAATCAAAGCAACCACCAGGACTATACCCTCAACGAGACAGGTCAGGATTAACAGCTTGCATCTTGGATAAGAGGTAAAGTTAAACATTTGTGCGATATTTAGTTATTCAAACTCCGACTTCATCAGGACAGTTTAAGATATAATATATTTCCCACCTCGACAAAAACGTGTACCTTTTGTGTAAATTTATTATTATGGAAAACAAAAGAGAGACTTGAAAGATCCTCCTTTACCAGGGTGGAACGATTGAGGGATTTATTTAATTCGTATACTGTTAAATGAAAGGAAAGCTGTCATGGACTGGAAAATACTCATAGCAACTTTTACATCAATCTTCCTTGCAGAACTTGGTGACAAAACACAGATTGCGGCAATCGTAATGACAAGCAAGACAAATAAACCCTTAACCGTATTTATAGGTTCCATGATTGCCTTTGCCGTAATAACCTTAATTGGAGTTACATTTGGTGCAGCATTAACAAAAATTGTACCAATAGATTATATAAAATATCTATCTGCAATTGCATTCATAGCCATAGGCATTCTAATCTTAACGGGGAAATTGTAAATCTCCGGAACAGACCAGCGGCAGTATATACAGACAGCCTGCTTATTGCTTCTCAGCCACTGCCCTGTGTTATATCAATCAGCTTCTTAAGAGTTGCCTTGGCCTTACCTGAATCTACAGATTCAGCTGCGATTTGCATTCCATCCCTTAAGTCTTCCGCGCCACCTCCGGCAACAATTGCTGCAGATGCATTTATGAGAACAATATCACGCTTAGGACCGTCTTTACCCTCTAACACTTCACTGATTGCACTTGCACTCTCTTCCGGGGTGTTTACAACGAAATCATTTATCTCTGCCTTCGGTATTCCAAAGCTGTCATGAGTGATAAAATAGCTCTTAATCTTTCCATTCTTCAATTCGCACACTTTCGTTTTGTCGGTTGTAGTAATTTCATCCAGACCGTCATAGCCATAGACAACAAACGCATGTTCCGTATTTAACTTTTTCAGCACATTTGCCACGATGTCAGTCAGCTTTGCATCATATACACCTATTACCTGCCTTGTTGCATTTGCAGGATTAGTCAACGGACCTAAAATATTAAATATAGTCTTTATCCCAATCTCACGTCTTGGGCCTACAGCGTGTTTCATAGAACTATGTAAAAGCGGCGCCATGAGAAAACCTATATTTGCTTCTTTGATACAATTTTCAACAATCTCAGGCCCGGCCTCAACATTAACTCCTAATAACTTAAGCACATCAGCACTTCCACAATGACTCGTAGAAGCCCTGTTGCCGTGTTTTGCAACTTTCAACCCTGCACCTGCAACAACGAATGCAGCGGCCGTTGATATGTTAAATGTACATTTTGCATCCCCACCGGTACCACAGGTATCCACTACTATATTATTACCTACATCGATATGAGTAGCCTTCTCCCTCATAACACTTACACAACCGGTAACCTCTTCAACAGTTTCCCCTTTCATCCTCAGCGCCGTAATAAAAGAGCCAATCTGCACCTCTGTAGCCTTGCCTTCCATTATTTCTTTCATTACTGCCGTACTTTCCTCAATCGAAAGATCACTGCCTTCTGCTATTTTCCCAATCATTTCTTTTATCATAATGCAGATTATGTCAGAAATATACCAAAGTGTCAAGAATATGGATTAAGCCGGATTTCCACTTTATTGACAAAGCCAGATAATTACTTAGAATTGTACATTATGCCTGAATATAAAATAATGGAGTCTTGTGAGTTGTGTCCAAGGAGATGCAAGGTTAACCGTTTAAACAACGAAAAAGGATTCTGTGGTACGGGGGCAAAGGCTGTTGTTTCATCGACAGGGCCACATTTTGGAGAAGAATCGGTATTGGTAGGCGGTGGAGGATCAGGAACAATATTCTTTGCAGGGTGTAATCTGGGCTGTGTCTTTTGTCAAAACTATGACATCAGCCACCTTCGCCGTGGAAATGAGGTAGAAATTGACGACCTGGCAAACATGATGCTGCAGCTCCAGGAACGAAGCTGCATAAACATAAATTTTGTCACCCCAACACATGTAACACCGCATATTATTGAATCTGTCAATATTGCCCGGACAAAGGGTCTTAAAATACCCACCGTCTATAACTGCGGAGGATATGAGTCGATCGGACCATTACAGCTTCTTGCCGGTACGATCGACATTTACATGCCTGACGCCAAGTATTTAAACCCGGCCTCTTCAGAAGAATATTCTTTTGCACAGGACTACCCGGAGGTAATGAAATCTGCTTTGCTGGAAATGCACAGACAGGTTGGAGATTTAGATATTAAGGATGGAGTAGCAACCCGGGGGCTCCTGGTTCGCCATCTGGTAATGCCAGACAACGTTGCAGGCAGCCTGGACATAATCGATTTTCTTGCGGATGAAATATCAAATAATACGTTTGTAAATATTATGGAACAATACAGGCCGACATTTAAGGCTTCGGACTTTCCCGAAATAAACAGGCCCATAACCCATAAAGAATTCAATACAGTTTACGAATATGCAAAAGAACGAGGGTTAAGACTTGCAGATTAGGCCTGAAAGCTCTTAGCTGTCAGTAATTCATCCTTACGAAGTTTCATCAACCTTTTGCCCGGAAGGCTTCTTTTCTTCTTCAGCTTTTGCCTTTGTTTCTTCCTGCAGCTTTTGCATCCTTTTTGCATCTTCACTTTGTAACAATACATCAAGGTCCTCGGTAAGCCTTTCCGGATCAGTCATACCGTGACCAATCGTCTCTTCTTCCATACTTCCAATAGGAGTAAGCCTGAATTTTGTTGTCGTACCTTTTGAACCACACCCTGAAAGAACTAACGTCGTTAAAAATATAGCCATAAACAACAAGATCAAATATTTAAATGATGTCACGATGTCCTCCTTATGTATTATTACCAATAACGTTTTCAATTTTTTCCTTATTCGGACTATTTATTACACCTCTCTCAGTAATGATGGCTGCTATATTCGATGCCGGTGTAACATCAAAGGCAGGATTAAATACCTTTATGTCATCCGGAGCAATCTTATTACCCGAAACAGTGGTAACTTCATCCGAACCTCTTTCCTCTATGGGAATTTCATCACCGGAAGCTATACTCAAATCAAATGTTGATGCAGGCGCTGCAACATAAAACGGCACATTGTGCTCCTTTGCAATAATAGAAAGACTATACGTGCCAATCTTATTCGCCGCATCGCCATTTGCTGCAATCCTGTCCGCACCTACAATTACACAATCAATCTTCCTCTGTTTCATGGTATGCGCAGCCATATTATCACATATCAACGTGACATCAATACCGGCATTCTTAAGCTCCCACGCTGTAAGTCTTGAACCCTGAAGCAAGGGACGGGTTTCATCTGCATAAACACTGATGTTTTTCCCATTCTCTGCAGCTGCAAACATAACGGCCAGGGCTGTTCCATAATCTCCAGTGGCAAGTCCTCCGGCATTACAATGTGTTATCACACAACTACCGTCTTCTAAGAGTGATTCGCCATTTTCACCTATCTTGCGGCATATTGTTTTATCTTCTTCAAGTATAGTTTTTGCCTCTTCAAGGAGTATGTTCTTAATCTCTGAAACCGGCCTCTGACTATTCTTTACTGCAACATCTTCCATACGCTTCAGACCCCAGAACAGGTTTACGGCTGTCGGCCTTGAAGAACCCAGGTAGGCAGTAACCTGCTTCATCTCATTAAAGAAGGATTCGAAGTCTGCTGCATCGCAGTTCTTTATACCTACTACTGTACCCATGGCACCGGCAATACCGATAGCAGGAGCACCCCTGACCATCAATGTCTTTATTGCATGGTAAATGCTCTCTTTGTCATCGCAGTAAACATATTTCAATTCAGTAGGTAATAGAGTCTGATCAATAAGCTTTATCTTTCCATCTATTTCACCAATCCATTCAATTGTTGGCAACGGCACAAAAATCTCCCTCGTAGTATTTAAATTATTTCGCTATTTTTTTGATTTCTTTAATATTTTCTTAACCTTCTTGTCCTTCTGGGCAACCTTTTCAGCCTGCCTCTTCTTATAATCTATGATCTTCTTTTTAAGAGCCTTGTCCGCAGTGCTCAAAATCTGAATAGCCAGGATAGCCGCATTCTTTGCCCCTGCCTTGCCTATCCCAACAGCAGCAACCGGAACTCCACCCGGCATTTGAACAATAGAATAAAGGGAATCCAGCCCTCCCAGATCAGGCGTAAGCATAGGCACTCCTATAACAGGAACAGGAGCCATTGACGCAATTACTCCAGCTAGATGTGCAGAACCCCCCGCACCGCCAATAATAACCTTATAGCCTTTTTTCTCTGCTGACATCGCGTATTTATGAGCGCGCTGTGGTGTTCTATGACATGAAATAACATCAACGTCATATTTTACTCCAAATTCATCAAGGACGTTAAGTGTTTCCTGCATAGTACTCAAGTCAGAATCACTACCCATCACAATCCCAATCTTTTTATCCGGCATATTACCTCCCAGGAAAACTATGTTACCAGGCTAACGTTTTTATCGTAAATAACAGGAATAAGTTCAGACATGAAAAGAGCCAGACTCTTAGCTGCTGTCCTTGTCTGTTTGTTAAGGCGCCTTAAAAGCGACAATTTTTGCGGATCTTTCAACACTCCCAAAGCTATGCTCGCAACCTTTACCTTCCCCTCATCAGATATTATAGAGTCATAATCAAGATGCAGGTCATCGTCTATGTCATCTGAGATCGAACGTATTGCCGCAAACTTAACACCTTTCCTGGATGCAACCTCAGCAACTGCGGCACTCTCCATTTCTACGGCTAAAAAAGAATTCTGTCCCCCTATCCTTTTCTTTGTACTTGCACTGCTTATTACCTTATCCACAGTCAACAGACTGCCAAAGTGGAACTTCGACTCCATACCATTACTAAGCTGTTTTGCCAACTGGAAGACTTCTTTGTCGCAAACATAATTTGATTCCAGCTGCAACTCTTCACCGTCGAAATCGCATTGATTACTATGGCCGACACTTTCCGCCACAACCAGGTCGCCTACTTTAAGACCGTGCCTTATGCCCCCCGCAACTCCGGCAGAAATCAACAAGTCTACGTCTGCAGATTCTAATAAATATCCTGCTGCCTTAACAGCATTTTTTCTGCCCACTCCACCCTGAACCAGCGCAAGTGGCAGGCCATTAAGATCTCCCTGGAAAAGCAGCACTTCATCTTTGTCAGATTTTTTATGTACGTTCATACAGGCGACTAAAGGGCTTATTTCCTTTCGTATCGCGCACAAAACAGCTATCATCTTTTAACCTTGACTTTAAATATAAAATGCATAATACTTGAATGAGTTGCTTAAATTGCACAGTCTACAAGGTATAGGATCACTTTTTATACCCTTATCTGTTTTTTGCCCGAACGACGTAGTCAGGCAGGTCCTGGCATCAAGATTTCACCAAAGTTGTAACTCTATCACAAATAGATATTTATGTCAAATTATTTCACAAATAAGTATACATGAAAAATAATGAGAAGCTCACTCAAACAAACTTACTCTCTCACCAAATATTTATTAAAAAACAGAATCTCATCGGTTAAACGATTTCCTCTTGTATTGATGCTCGAAATCACCCACAACTGCAACCTCACATGCGAAGGCTGCGGCAGAATACTGGAATTCAAAGATACAATGGACAGGAAAATGAGTGTTGATGAGTGCATGCAGGCGGCAGATGAATGCGGAGCGCCTGTAGTCTCGGTTACAGGGGGAGAACCCTTCCTGCACCCTGACCTTGATAAGATAGTAAACGGGTTGATTGCCCGGAAGCGGCACATTTACCTGTGTACAAACGGAATCACACTGGGCGATGCACTTAATAAATATCAGCCCAGTCCATATCTAAACATAAACGTACACCTTGATGGGATGGAAGAAACTCATGACAGGATCGTTTGTGCAAAGGGAATATTCAAGAAGGCAACGGATTCCATCAGGAAGGCCAAGAAGTTGGGTTTTACTGTATGCACTAATACAACTATTTTTAAAGATACCGACGCAAGCGAGATAGAAGAATTGTTCAAATTCCTCACAGATATGGATATTGACGGTTTGCTCGTTTCGCCGGGTTTCAGTTTTGAAGACAATTCAAATGACGTATTCATTCAGAAAGAAGAATTTCACAGAAAATTCAGCTTTATTTATGAACTGTCCAAAAAATATAAGATCATGAACACCCCCATGTATCTAAAGTTTCTGATGGGAGAAAGAGACCTGGCATGCACACCATGGGGCAATCCGACAAGAAACTATCTTGGATGGAAAGGCCCCTGCTACCTAATCACAGACGCATATTATGAAACCTTTCAGGAATTGATGGACAGCACAGATTGGGACAAATACGGGACGAACAAAGATCCCCGCTGCCGCAACTGCATGATGCACTGCGGATTTGAACCCACAGTAGTTTTAGAGACAGGTAAAAGCATCAAAGACGTATACGAAATGGCACGATGGAATTTCAGCTGATTATTTTTGTTGTATATCGAATCGACTATAAGGTTAACAAATATTAACACGAGAGGAGTAATATTATGTCAAATAGAAGAGCATTCCTTAAATCATCATTAGCCGTAGCAGCCGGAATGGCTGTTGGTCATGTATCACCTGTATCGGCTGATTCTGTCTCGTTTCCCGAGGGTATCGTGTATACAAGTCACAACCCGGGTAAATGGTCAAAGAAGGTTGGTGGGCATCTTCCAAATATTAAGGTCGAAGGAAATAAGGTAACTGTCACAACCACTCATGGTATGACTGACGAACACTACATTGTAAGGCATACAATCGTCTCCGGGACTGGTGACGTCCTGGGCGAAAAAACGTTTGCCCCATCTGATGCAGAGGCAAAATCAGTGTTTGAGTTGCCTGATATTGACTCAATGTATGCATGGGACACTACAACACTGTATGCTACCAGCTTCTGTAACAAACATGACCTTTGGGTGGCTGAGTTCGAAGCATAGAAACCTATAATAATTTTGCCACGGATACACACGGATTAAACACAGATTAAAAGAAATACATCTTAGGAATGCATGAATTGCAGGAAGTTAGCCGTGTAAGTTCAAATGACCAAGCTCAAATGCCAAATCAATGCCTGAAGATCAAATGGACTAAACAGTAGATGTCTCTTTCTTAGATTTGAGCTTTTGATTTTGGGATTCATTGGGATTTTAGGCTTTGACATTTGGATTTCGTCTTTAACCTATATTTTAGTTTTTCTCCTTGTCCTCGGCGCTTTTTGTCCGGGGAGTGTACTTTGCGTCTTGGAGTGAGTTAGTCTTTTTCAATCCTCAATCTACAATCTACAATCAACAATCGTCAATCATTCTGCCCTCCATATATTTCCGGTAACGCTCTTCACCAACACACTCGCTTCCCACGGGACACTTTTCAATACAGCTATCGGGTAGATCACGATGTATCACCTCCCCGCAGCTCTCACAGGTAAATTCATTCTCGAAGCCGGCCACCGATGCCGTGCCCTTCTTGTGACAGTGCGGGCATGTGACATCTATAATTTCTATCCTTTTTATCTTCTCTGCACCCGGACAATCAAAGATAACGGGCTTTCTGAATTGCTCAGTAGTAGGCTGAGTAAACTTCTTTATCTTTACAATGGTTTGGGCTGCTAAAATACGCAGAGGCATTCGCTTCTCTTTCCTCAAGAACTCCTGAACAGCCCCCATTGCATCGCTATTACCTTTCCCTATTCTGCCAATCTCTTCAAGCGCCCGCGCAACCTCCCCTGCATCCTCACTATATAATTCATGCAAAAGCGTTTTAATATTCATCATGAAACCAACTTAACAGGCTCAATTAGAAATGTCAACAAAATCAGTGATATAGATATTTTTGCAAAAAAAAGCGCAATGAAATGCCCTTGACAATGTTAAATTCAGTAAATATTATTGACTATAAGAAAGAAATACTAATCACTAACTAAAAAGGGAGAACAAATGAATATCATTAGATTCACTGCAATTTGCAGTTTGTCAATTTTTATCATTCTCAATGCTGTAATCACAACATTTACTAATGCTGCTGATGAATCAAAGATAGGCTACGGCAGAGGAGGAAGAATGTCGGGAAAAGTAGAATCTCCAGGTTCAAATGAACCGATTCAACCTATTCCAATAGCCTTTGACTACGACAGGGCAAAGGTAGAACTGGGAAAGAAACTGTTTTTCGAGCCCAGATTGTCCAAATCAGGCTGGATATCGTGTAACTCATGCCACAACCTCTCAACAGGAGGTGCAGACAATCTGCCCACCTCTATCGGACATAAATGGTTCCTTGGCCCTATAAACTCACCCACCGTCCTGAATTCAAAGTTCAATCTTGCACAATTCTGGGATGGCCGCGCAAAGGACTTGAAAGAACAGGCCGGCGGACCCATAGCCAACCCTTTTGAAATGGGTTCAAGACATGAGCTGGCAGTGAGCGTATTACAATCGATACCGCAGTATGTCAAATGGTTTAATGACGTGTATGCTTCAAAAGAGATGTACACGGACGAAAAGATTGATATCGATCAGGTCACTGATGCTATTGCGGCTTTCGAGGAGACGTTAACCACACCAAATTCAAGATTTGATCAATGGCTCAATGGCTATGATAAGTCCATTTCTGAATCTGAGCTGGAAGGATATACGCTGTTTAAGGATAAAGGATGTATCACATGCCATAACGGTGTTGGTGTCGGGGGAAATTCATATCAGAAATTTGGAGTGGCAAAACCATATGACAAAGATACCACTACTCTCGGCAGATATAACGTAACAAATGATGATAAGGACAAATTCGTATTCAAGGTTCCACTGCTGAGAAATATTGAGCTGACTGCTCCATATTTTCACGATGCAAGCACATGGGATTTGGGTGAGGCAGTCAACATCATGGCCGAATATCAATTGGGAGTAACACTTACTGATGATGAAACGAAAAAGATTGTCGCATTCCTGCGAACCTTGACCGGAGATCAACCTTCAATCATTTTCCCGATTCTGCCGCCATCAACTTCAACCACTCCGGTACCAAACAGGAATTGAGATAAATTTAACCACGGATATACACGGATAAAACACGGATATATACAGAGGTTAAAAGCGAAGAAAAAAAAGATACACCGCGGAGACGCGAAGGACGCAAAGGGAGAAACAGATTTCAATCTTACTATTTTGGTCATTTAGGCTTTAAGCATTGATTTGACATTTGAGCTTTGGCATTTGGATTTAACTTATGAATATATTTAAATTTACTGCGATTGGCTGTTTGACAGCTCTTTTCATTATCAATGCTGCAATCCCGACATTTACTAATGCCGGGGGATTGATTGACATGGGTTATGGCAGTAGAGGTAAAAGTATGCAGGGAGGAGAAGCATATCTTTCCGACGAGCCAATCCAACCAATTCCAATCTCATTCGACTACGACAGGGCAAAGGTAGAACTGGGAAAGAAACTGTTTTTCGAGCCCAGACTGTCCAAATCTGGCTGGATAACATGTAATTCCTGTCATAACCTCTCGACAGGAGGTGCAGACAATCTGCCGACCTCTATCGGACATAAATGGTTCTTTGGCCCGATAAACTCACCTACCGTCCTGAATTCAAAGTTTAACCTGGCACAATTCTGGGACGGCCGCGCAAAGGACTTGAAAGAACAGGCCGGCGGTCCCATAGCCAACCCTTTTGAAATGGGTTCAAAACATGAGTTGGCAGTGAGCGTATTACAATCAATACCGCAGTATGTCAAATGGTTCAGTGAAGTATATGCTGCAAAAGAGATGTATACTAGTGGAACGATAGATATCGATCAGGTCACTGATGCTATTGCGGCTTTCGAAGAGACCTTAACCACACCAAATTCAAGATTTGATCAATGGCTTATTGGCTATGACGAATCCATTTCTGAATCTGAGCTGGAAGGATATACACTGTTTAAGGATAAAGGCTGTATCGCCTGTCATAACGGTGTCGGTGTTGGGGGAAACTCTTATCAGAAATTCGGAATGGCAAAACCATATGACAAAGACACCAATACTCTCGGCAGGTACAACGTAACAAATGACGATAAGGACAAATTCGTATTCAAGGTTCCGCTCCTGAGAAATATTGAGCTTACAGCTCCATATTTTCACGATGCAAGTACATGGGATTTGGGTGAAGCGGTCAATATCATGGCCGAATATCAACTTGGTGTTGCACTCACTGATGATGAAACAGGAAAGATTGTCGCATTCCTGCGAACCTTGACCGGAGATCAGCCTTCAATCATCTTCCCGATCCTGCCGCCATCAACTCCAACCACTCCTGAACCAAACCGGAACTGATTTGTGGTGGACATTGGTCAGTAGACAGTAGTCAGTAGTGCCAATTCGTGCCTTTTGCTTGTCCTCGACGCCGTTTGTCCGGGGAAAATTCGTGTCTGTCTTTTTACCTTGACTATTGCATATATACTCTATACACTACTCTCATGATACAGAGTTTCCGGCATAAAGGGCTGCAACGCCTTTTTGAAAAGGCCGACCGTAGTAAGGTCTCTGCTCAAGATGTACAGAAGCTCAAACATATACTTGCCGTTCTTAACCATGCGACAAAGCCGAAGGATATGAGTTTACCAGGATTTCGTCTGCACCCCCTCAAAGGCCGTTTGAAAGGTTTCTGGTCTGTCACTCTACGGGCAAACTGGCGTGTGATCTTCAGGATCAAGAACGGTGACATATACGATATTGATTTAATTGACTACCATTAGGAGGATAATATGAAGATGAAGAACCCGCCACATCCGGGAAGACTAGTCAAACACGAGTGTCTTGAACCGTTAAATTTGAGCATAACCAAGGCCGCTGACATTCTAGGTGTAACCCGCCTTACTCTCAGCAATCTTGTGAACTGTAAAAATGGAGTTTCACCGGAAATGGCTATCAGGTTATCCAAAGTCTTCGGCAGCAGCCCGGAAGTATGGCTTGGTTTGCAAATGAGCTATGACCTTGCACAAGCTGAAAAGAAAGCAGCAACAGCAAAGAAGAAGCCAGTAGCTAAGAAGAAGATCACAGCCAAAAAAAGAACAGTAAAGAAAAAAGCTACGGCTAAGAACAAAACTGTAAAGAAGAAAGCCGTGGCAAGGAGGAAGAGATCACCCAGGAAGAAGACAACATGGTAGTGATCAAGTCTTTACCCAAATATTCACACCTTACCCCACTCCGGTACCTAACCGGAATTGAATACTCACACGAAGTCACAAAGACCACTAAGGGAAAGACTCTTTTTAGACAGGCGTTAACGTCCGCCTCAGGCGTGGATAACAGGATATCCCCGGACTGGAAAGCGCCGTTTGTCCGGGGAGCGCCTTTGCGGTGAACATTCATTCACTTTTAACATCAGTGTAAATCCGTGTTCTTCCGTGGTTAAATTCTCTCTTTTGACACCCAATTTCTCCGCAATACTATCCTGTATTCAGTGCATCATTTACCTGAAACCTTCCTCAACAATCTTATTTATCCGAGAGTAACATTCTTAGGTACTTCTACCCGATTTCTGCCTGATTCTTTCGCTTTATACAGAGCGCCATCAGCAGAAGCTACCAGGGTGTTAAATTCGGTGCCATGCTCAGGAAAAGATGCCACACCGATACTTATGGTCATCTTAAGAGATTGCCCGGATACAATATTATCAAGGTTCATGGATTCAACATTCCAGCGTATCTTATCTGCCTTCTTACGGGCATTGGACAAATCGGTTTCAGGCATAATTACAACAAATTCCTCCCCACCATATCTGGCCAGAATGTCCGATTCTCTTATAGCGTCACTTACATTTATTGTTAATTGTTTCAATGCGCGGTCGCCTGCAATGTGACCATATGAGTCGTTAAAATTTTTGAAGTGGTCTATGTCCATAATGAGAAGGCTCAATGGCTTCTTACGTCTCTTTTCAAGAAGTATCTGCTTCTCCAGTGTCTCATCGAAAAACCGCCTGTTGTATACCCCTGTAAGTCCGTCTGTTACAGCTGCATGCCTTGTCATATCCATGAGTCTCACTCTGTGTAAAGCTGACGCCACCAGTCCAACATAGGTTGAGAAAAGTGACTGCTTCTCTTCACTATCCCAGAAGTCCCTCTCTTTTTTTATCATCAGGACAACGCCCGTGGTAATGCCGCCTGTTATCAACGGATAACAGGCATATCCACCCTCTTTTATTTTAAGAGAGAGACATTCGCATGGAATGTCTTTATTTACATCTCTGACAATGAGTACATCTCCTGTTCTCAGTACACGGCATATTGAAGGATTCAGGAAGGTTTCGGGTTTAATAAGTTCTCCTGCAGGCATCTGAGGCTCAATAAGGGGAACATCAAGTATATCTTTTTCCCTGTTCAGCATTAGCACAACTATGACGTCAAGATTGAAATCCTCTTTTAAGATATGCGCCATATGTTTGATTAACTCCGCCTCCTGGATCTCTTCTCTCATGATGGAAGAAAACTCCATCAGATTCTTCAGGCTCCTGATAGTCAGCTCTCTTTCTTCCATAGTATTCTTCTGTAATTGCTCCAGCCGCTTGCGCGCTGTAATATCTTCCTTAACCGCAATGAAATGGGTAATAATACCTTCTCTGTCTTTGACAGGAGAAATAGATGAAAATTCCCAATAAAGTTCACCATTTTTTCTCTTATTATGTAATTCTCCCTGCCATTCACCACCAGAGCAAATTGAATCCCATAATTTTTTATAGACTTCTGGTCCTTGTTCGCCCGACTTCAGGATTCTTGGGTTCTTTCCTATGGCTTCCTCTTGACTATAGCCGGTCATCTCTGTCAACCTGTGATTGACATATTCTATGTTACCTTTAACATCCGTAATCACAACTGCAGTAGGACCTTGCTCAATAGCATGAGATAATTTGAGTATCTGCACTTCTGATTGCTTATGCTCGGCGATTTCAATTTCCAATCTTTCATGGCTCTTTGATAGTTCTTCATTTGAATGTTTCAACTCCTCCACAGCCTTTTCTTCTTTAACATTGGATCCAACAAGGTTATCAGTCATTTTATTAAAAGAGTTTGCCAGATTACCGATTTCATCTTTGCTGGCAATGTTAACTCTTCTTGAAAAGTCACCTTTTGATATATCATCCATTCCTTTGGCGAGTTGAAGAATAGGTATTGAAATTTTCTTTGAGATGAAGAATGCGATGATTGCGATTATCGTTGAAATAATCAGAGTTATAAAAACAATTCTATTCCTTATTACATCTAATGATGCAAATGCCTCTTCTTTATCAATTTCTGATAGCATTACCCAATTAACGTCTTCAATACTTAACGGTGTGTACGAACTTAATACAGGAATGCCCCTGTAATTATCTATAATCTTAGTATTTGTATTCCCATTTAAAGCGTCTCCAACCGCATCTGTACGGATTTCTTGAAACATAATCGAAGTAGAATGTGATTTGATCTGATTTATTACCTCTTTATCTGTCCCAATTTGCTCAATTAATTCAAAGTACCTGTCTGGTTCTTCGATAATAAATCTGGAATCATTTCTCATCTTATAATCAGAACCAGCGATATAGGTTTCGCCGCTTTCTCCCAGGCCCTCATTTCCCTGACCTGCTCCCCAAAAACTGATCCAGTTGTAAAGTTAGTATAAAGCTATATAATTGGATTAAGAAAGGGGGAAGCAGATGTCACAAAAGCGATACAAGTCTGAAGAAATAATCCATAAGCTTCGAG
>Ga0187827_10001690_pt1 | contig 31852 bp, 33 predicted proteins | sample ETNtaG_39_FD_167969 | JGI IMG/M metagenome (GOLD analysis project Ga0187827, IMG submission 167969) | Marine microbial and viral communities from oxygen minimum zone, Eastern Pacific Ocean - ETNP2014_SV_150_PacBio MetaG (Illumina Assembly) | ecosystem: Environmental > Aquatic > Marine > Hypoxic...
TCCTAATTTCATAATTTTATATTTATATTTAAATGAGAGAATATTACAAATGTTTAGTATAAATTATTTATTTCCATAAGGTAAAAGCAGTGCCCGTAGCTCAGTAGGATAGAGCACCAGATTCCTAATCTGGGGGTCGTGAGTTCGAATCTCGCCGGGCACGCCACATCCTAACGATCATTCAGTTTTCTAGAGAATAGTTGCAATAAAGTTAGTTTCGGTTTTTACTATTTGGCTAATTATGAAGATATTTTCATTATTTGCTGGATCAAGATTTTATCGTTACTGGAACTCTTTTGATACTGAGACACAAAGAACAATTATTTTTATAATTTTAGCAGTAGTAGATATTGCTGCGGCATATGTTGCGATGAAAGGTTTAATTAAATTAATATCCCACAAAATGCTTTTTCAAATGCTTTAAAGATGAAAGATAATTAATATTTTAAATGAGTTTTTTTAAACTAAAAATATCCTTTAATTTATTTCTCCAAAGGTTAAGAAATTTTATACTTAATATAAATAATGACGAAATAATTGCCAAACAATTTATTGGTCAATTAAAAGATTATATTAATAATAAAAATCTTCCTAGTTATATTTTAAAAGGATACCAAGTGTATTCGCAAAATGATGAGGATGGCATCATCCAAGCAATTTTTGAAGATATAGGATTAACAAATAAATTTTTTATTGAAATTGGTTCTGGAGATGGTTTAGAAAATAACACGCATTTCTTACTTTTGAATGATTGGAATGGAATTTGGATAGATAGTAATAATAAATATATTAATAAACTTAATAAATTATTACCAATAAATTCTAAGTTGGTTGTTGATTGTAAAAAAATTAATCCATCAAATATTAATACAGAAATCAATTATAATTTAAAAAAATTAGATAAAGAAAACATTGAGAGTATTGATTTTTTTAGTATTGATATGGATTCGATTGATATTCATTGTGTAAATAATTTAAGCATTTTAAGACCACGATTAATTTGTATTGAATATAACAGTAAGTTTCCTCCAAATATTGAAATTTCTGTAGATGAAAAATTTGATCAAAAATGGGCACACGATGATTATATGGGGGCAAGTTTATCTTTTATAACTAAATGTATGGAAGAAAAAAATTACAAATTAATTTCAACAAATATAACTGGATCAAATTCTTTTTTTGTTGATAAAAATTTGTATGACAAATGTATTACAAAAGACCAATCAATAATGGATTTATATATGCCACCAAACTATCATCTATACAGTTCTTTTTTTCAAGGACACAAATCTTCATTTAAATTTTTAGTTGATAAACTTAAAGAGTAAATTTTGAAAAAAATACTAATTGTTATTACAACTCCCTAGGCGAAAATTTTGGTTATTCTATTCGAAGTTGTTTTTTCCTCTTCTTTTTCAGGAATTACATAAGCTACCGTGCAGTGATTTAAACAATAAGGCTTATCCTCAAACCTTTCTTTGTTACAAAAATGAAACTCGGGTTCATCTGGATGTCCTTCTGGCCATTCACAAACCCTTTTTGTTTTATTAGAAAATAAGTTTTTTTCTGTCGGATGAAATATTGTTGTAAATGTCCCAACCTTTTTTTTCTCAAAAGACTTATCCTCAAAATTTAATTTTGGTATAACAGGTGAACGTGCTTTTTTTCTATCGGGCTTAACAGCAGTTCTTCTTATAGGGGAAGGCCTTCTTTCAAGGCCAATTCTATGAGCCTTACCAACTACAGCATTTTTTGTAAAACCTATTAATTTTCCAATTTGAGCCGTTGGAAGTCCTTGATCCCAGAGATCTCTTAATCGAGTAACATTTTCCTCATTCCAAGGCATATTTTCTCCGTACTAGTTATCAATATATAGTACTTGGGGACATTCTAATATACTAAATATTGGAGAGTTTAAATTAAAAAAACCTTATTTTTTCTTAATAAACACTAAATTTTGATTTTTTTGCTATAAAAGACAATAAATTTGATGAAAACTGTTGATAATTACTACATTAAAGAAAAAAATGTTCTTTTAAGAGCTGATCTTAATGTCCCAGTTGTAAACGGTTTTATCACTGAAAAATCAAGAATAATTTCCATTAAATCCTCTATTCATAAGTTGATTAAAGGAAAAAATAAAATTTTTTTATTATCTCATTTTGGCAGACCTAAGGGAAAATTCAACAAAAAATTTTCACTTGAATTTATGTGTTCAGCGCTAGCTAAAGAATTTGAAATAGAAAAAATTCATTTTATTAAAGCATTTAATGATCAATATATTGAAAAAAAAATAAAAAGTATGAGTTGCGGTGATATTTGTCTTTTAGAAAATATTAGATTTTATGAAGGTGAAGAAAAAAATGATAAAGATTTTGCTAAAGAACTTGCAAAAAATTTTGATGTTTATGTCAACGATGCCTTTTCAGCTTCACACAGACAACACGCATCCATAGTTGGTATAACTCACTATCTGCCGTCAGTAGCAGGTGATAGTTTGTTGGACGAAATTAATAATCTTGAAATATTTTTCAATAATCCTCAAAAACCTAAAACAGCAATTCTTGGTGGTTCAAAAATATCAACAAAGACAGAGCTAATTCAGAATCTAATAGAGTATTTTGATAACATCGTTATTGGTGGAGCAATGGCCAATACTTTTCTTCTTTCAAAAGGTTTTGATGTTGGAAAATCATTAGTTGAAAAAAAATTGATAGAAACTACAAATAAGATACTAAAAAAAGCAATAAATTATAATTGCAATATCATTCTTCCTAGCGATGTTGTTTGTTCTAATGACCTGAATGATTCAATTAATATTAGGCATTCAGATATAGATGATATTTTTTCAAATCAGATGATACTCGATATCGGAAATAAAACAATACAGATAATTACAAAAACTTTATCGAGTTCAAATATGATTTTATGGAATGGCCCTCTGGGGGCTTTTGAATATAAACCTTTTAATTATGCCACTATTAAAATTGCAAATATAATAAAAAAAAATGCGAAATTACGAAACATTATTACACTTGCAGGCGGCGGCGACACAATTTCAGCTATTAAAATGGCAAAATCAGAAGAAGGATTTTCATATATATCTAAAGCTGGGGGGGCATTTTTAGAGTGGCTTAAAGGAAATGAATCTCCTGGGGTAAAAGCGCTTAAAGAAAATAAAGTTTTCTAATCTTCAATTTGATATTTTTTTATTGTTGAAAACTGCGCAAGAGTAAAAATAAAAGTTATAGGCAAAATTCCAAATACTTTGAAATTAACCCAAATATCAGTTGTTTGTGTTCGCCATATGATTTCATTAAGAATGGCAAGAGCAATAAAAAAACCTATCCATCTTTTTGTTAATATATCCCACCCCTCATCTTGAAGTTTAAGCGCAGCCCCTAAAAGATAGCGCAGAAGCGATTTGTTGAGAATAATACCTACATATAAAATTCCTGCAAATAAAAGATTGATAATTGTTGGTTTCATTTTAAAAAAAGTTTCATTATCAAAATAAATTGTCAAACCACCAAAGATCAATATAATTATCGCTCCTACTGTTGGCATAATAGGTATTTTCTTCTCTATGATATAAGAAAAAAGAACTGCAATAATTGTTGCAATCATAAATGGTAAAATTGCTGTTTTTAAATCACTACGTGTATAAAAGACGAAAAATATGGCCAAAGGACCTATGTCAATTAATAATTTAAATATACTTTTCATTTATTAATTCTCTATATTTAGAAGTGATTGAGAAAATTCATTTGCTTTAAATTCAAGCAAGTCATCTTCTTTTTCACCAAGACCTACGAAATGTATAGGGATTTGATATTTTTTTGCAATTGAAATCAGCGCACCTCCTTTTGCTGTACCATCTAATTTAGTGATAATTAATCCAGTGACACCTAAAGATTTACCGAATGTTTCTACTTGGCTGATCATATTTGACCCATTAGTGCCATCTAAAACTAATATTGTTTTGATTGTTGAATTAATAATTGATTTATTTGTTACTGACTTAATTTTTATTAACTGATTTAACAAATTTGTATTGTTAGATAACCTTCCTGCTGTATCGATAACTAAATAATCATATTTTTCATTTTTTGTCTTTTCACAAGCACTATATGCAACACTGGCAGGGTCTTGATTGATTGATCCTTGAAAAAAATCTGCACCCTGATTCTCTGACCATTCCTTTAGTTGATCAATTGCAGCAGCTCGAAATGTATCACAAGCAGCTACTAGGATTTTTTTATTCTTTCCGATTTTGTTGATTAATTTACCTATGGTTGTTGTTTTGCCACTTCCATTAACGCCAATAAATAAAAATATGATGGGCAAAATATCATCGGTTTTAATTATATTTTCTTCTCTTTCTAATAAAATCTGAGAAATTTCATTGGATAATAGTTCAAGAATAAATGTTGAATCTATATGATCATTAATTTTGGTAGTTTTGATTTTACTAATTAAATGATCAGTAACTTCTAAACCTATATCAGCTGAAATAAGAGTCGTTTCAATATCTTGAATTATTTCAGGATTAATTTTTTTAGATGTAATTGAATGAACAATATTAGAAGTAAGAAAGTTTGATGTTTTTATTAAACCAGAACGAAATTTATTAAAAATATTCATTGTCGTTTTAGATTAACTTTGCCTTCAATATATTTTCATTCATTTTATAAATTTTACAATTCACGATCAATCCTTTGGGCAACTCTTTGTCGATGTGTATTTTTGTAAAATGTTGAGACTTGCCATAAGATCCTGTTGGATCAACTTCTTCAACAAGCATAGTAGCTTTTCTTCCAATTTGTTGATTTAAATATTTTAATAAATTTTTATTACCATAATCTCTTAATATTTTTGCCCGATTTTTTATAACTTCTTTAGAAATCTGAGGCATAGAAGCTGCCGGGGTAGATTGTCTTGGAGAGAATGGGAAAACATGTAAGTGTGTCAAATTACATTCATCAATTAGTTTAATTGATTCTTCAAACATCCTGTCTGTTTCTGTCGGAAAACCGGCAATTATGTCAGCTCCAAAAACAACATCACTTCTTATTTTTTTAACTTTATGACAAAAATCAATAGCTTGTTTTCTAGTATGTCTGCGTTTCATTCTTTTTAATATTAAATCATTTCCAGCTTGAAGACTTAAGTGAAAATGAGGCATCAACCTGTGATTTTCTAATAACGGCCAAAAATCTGAAGATATTTCTGCACAATCAATTGAAGAAAAACGCAATTGTTTAAGCTTAGGTACAAAACTTAAAATTTTTTTAACTAATTGGAATAAATTGGGACTTCCTAGCAGATCTTTGCCATAATCTGTAATGTCTACTCCTGTTAAGACTACTTCTTTATAGCCATTTTGGACAAGTAACTTAATCCTATTAATTATAACACCCACAGGAATACTGCGATTGTTTCCACGTCCAAAAGGAATAATGCAAAAGGTACAACGATGATCGCAGCCTTGTTGAATTTCAATAAAGGCTCTAGTTTTTCCTTCAAATCCTTCAATCATATGATGAGAGATGTCGTTATTTTCAAAAATATCTCTAACTTGAACAGGTTTAGATTTCTTAATACTAGACCATATTTTAGAGTTTAATTTTTCATTATTGCCAATAACATAGTCAACCTCATCCATTGCAGCATATTTTTGTGGGCTAATTTGTGCGGCACATCCAGTGAGTACAATTTTTTTATTTGGGAATTTTTTTTTTGCTTTTCTAATTTCGTAATTTACTTTTTTTTCTGCCTTTTGAGTTACAGCACATGAATTAATAATAGTAAAATTATTTAATTCATTTTTTAATGCTAGTGATTTTATTACCTCCCCTTCGCATAAATTTAATCGGCAACCAAGATTGATAATATAAAGTTTTTCTTTTTGCATTAATTCAATTATATTTCCATTTTTCCGTGGAAACTAATCTCTGCCGATCCTGTCATTATAGCATTGTTGTTTTCAATACTAATTAATAAAGATCCTTTTTCGAATTCCACCTCCACTTTGTCCTTTAATAATTCTTTTAATTTTCCGGCATAAACAGCAGCACAAGCACCACTGCCACAAGCTTGAGTGATGCCAGCGCCCCTTTCCCAGACGCGCATTCTAATCTTGCTTACATTTAATACCTCAATTATTTCAACATTTGTTTTCCTTGGAAATAATTCATTATTTTCTATATTTGGACCTATAGATGATAAGTCTATTTTATGTATATTATTTCCGAAAAACACAATGTGTGGATTACCAATGTTAACTGCAACACCAGAAGAAAAACCATCTATATTAATTGGCATGTTCAAGGTATCTACTTTTTTTATTAATGGAATGTCTTGCCAATGATGTGAAAGCCTCCCCAAATTAACGCTGATATTTTTATCATCATACTTTTTTGCAATTAGTATTCCAGCATCTGATTTAATTTTTAATTCAGAATTATTTTTTTCTTCAAACAATAATTTAGCAACACACCTAGTGCCGTTTCCACAAGCTTCAGCATTATCACCTCCAGGATTATATATTTGAATATAGGCATCATGATCATCAGAAGAACTGTGATTAATTGTAATCAATTGATCACATCCAGCACCGCTTTTTCTATCGCTTAACTTGTTGATGAATTCTTTTGAGATTTCAACGTCATTGATACGTCTATCAATTATAACAAAATCATTGCCTAAGCCATGCATCTTAATAAAATCTATATTTTGCATCTTTTTATTATATGGCTATTATTATATAGATTTCCACCAAAAATTCTATTTGCGCTCTACCCTTGACTTTGTCTTTCTATTTTAATATGGCTCGTTTGAAATTCCTTAATTGTAATTTTATAAACTTATCAAAGCAAAGATAGGTCCGCCAGCCCACGAGTATCGTGCCCTGGTGCAGCAATGTTTTGGAGGTATATGTTTGGAACATTAAATGAAAAGCTAGAAAAGATTGTTAAATCTATAGCCGGTAGAGCGACAATTTCAGAAGATGATCTTGATATTACCTTAAGGGAAATACGAATTGCTTTATTAGAAGCGGACGTAGCACTAAGTGTAGTAAAAGATTTTATCAATAACGTTAAATCGAAAATTGTTGGAAAAGAAGTTTTAAAGTCCATCAAACCCGATCAAATGATCATCAAACTTGTTCAAGAGGAGTTGATTAAGATATTGGGATTAAATAATGAGCCCTTGAACATTGCGAAAACTGGAATAACAAAAATATTATTTTGCGGTTTACAAGGCTCTGGCAAAACAACCACTATTGCCAAAGTAGCCAATTTTATAAAAAAAGATTCGAAGAAAAAAATCTTATTAGTTTCAGCTGACATTTATCGACCAGCAGCTCAGGAACAATTGCAAGTTTTAGGAAAACAAATTAATGTTGAATTTTTTGATCATCAAAATTCTCAATCCGTAGAAGCAATAACGTTAGAGTCAATTAAATATGCTGAAAAAAACTTATTTGACATTTTACTTTTTGATACCGCGGGTCGTCAAGTTGTTGATGATAAGATGATGGAAGAACTAAAAACCATTTCACAAAAACTTAAACCCCAAGAAACAATATTGGTCGCTGATTCTCTTACCGGACAAGACGCTGCGAATATTGCAAAAAGGTTTAATGAAACTGTTTCAATTACTTCATCCATTTTAACACGTGTTGATGGTGACGGAAGGGGCGGTGCTGCCTTGTCAATTAAATCAATTACTGGAACGCCTATAAAATTTATTGGAACTGGAGAAAAAATTGATCAACTGGAATCCTTTCACCCAGAAAGAATTGCCAATAGAATTTTAGGCATGGGCGATATTGTCTCATTGGTTGAGAAGGCGTCTGAAAATATTGATAAAGAAGAAATGGAAGATTTGGCAAAAAAAATGTCAAAAGGGAAATTTGATCTTGAAGATTTTGCCAGTCAATTAAAACAAATGGGGAAAATGGGAGGTATATCAGGCATTATGTCGATGCTGCCAGGAATCTCAAAAGCTCAAAAACTTATGGCAGAAAATAAAATTTCTGATGATGTTATCAACCACCAAATTGCGATAATTAGTTCAATGACAAAAAAAGAACGAGCAGATCCTGATATTGTCAAAGCATCAAGAAAAATTAGAATTTCAAACGGATCTGGTACGAGAGTTCAAGATGTAAACAAATTGTTAAAGCAATTTTTTCAATCACAAAAAATGATGAAAAAAATGAAATCAATGGACAAAAGAGGTATGCCTAACGATCTATTACAAAAACTACAAGGAAACTTGCCACCAAATTTTAATAATTAAGAAAGGAAAGTATATGCCAGTTAGAATTAGACTATCAAGAGGCGGCGCTAAAAAACGCCCTTTTTATAGAATAGTTGTTGCAGATTCAAGACGTTCACGTGATGGTAAATTTATTGATCAGCTTGGGACCTATAATCCTATGTTAGCTAAGGATAATCCTGAGCGAGTAAAACTTGATGCAGATAAAGCCAAAGACTGGATTGCAAAAGGAGCGCAACCAAGTGATCGAGTAAAAATATTTTTAAGTAATATCAATCTTATAGATAAGCCCATTATTACAGAAAAAACAAAAAAACATTTGCCAAAGAAAAAAGTCAAGGAAGAGAAGCCTAAGGAGGAAGCGGCAGAGGCCAAGGAGGAGAAGCCTGCTGAAGAGAAGCCTAAGGAGGAAGCGGCAGAAAAAAAGGAGGAATAGGAAAAATTCTCCTAACTTAATTGGTGAAAAAAAAACAGTTATTCCACATTGGCACTTTTGACAAACCTGTTGGCTTGAAGGGGGAAATTAAAATTATTATGCATAATTTTGAATTTAACAAATTTATATCTAAATCTTTAAGCGCATATTTAGTAGATGAAGCAGACGTGTTTTGGAATTTTCAGTATTTAAAAATTAATAATAATAAATTAACTGGGAAATTAGAAAAATGCAATTCTATTAATTGTGCTGAAAAATTAAATGGTAAAAAAATTTTTATTGATATAAATCATTTACCAAAAAATAAAAAAAATCAATTTTATATTTTTGATTTGATCAACTGTGAGGTTAGAACATCAAAAAATATTTTATTAGGCAACGTAATCGATATAGATAATTTTGGCGCGGGTGATTTAATAAAAATAAAAAAAAACAACAATAAAAGTTTTTACATTCCAATGAATGAAGACAATGTTGTAAAAGTAGATCCCAAAAAGAAACTTGTAATAGTGAATCCTGTTAAGGGAATTTTAAATTAAATGTTTTCTGTAAAAATATTAACCGCATATCCAGAAATGTTCCCAGGAGTTCTTGGCCATTCTATTATTGGCAAAGCTTTAAAGGAAAAAAAATGGTTTTTGGAAACAGTAAATCTTCATGATTTTGGTTATGATGAAAGAAACAGCATTGATGACGTACCTTTTGGAGGTGGGCCAGGGATGATCATTAGGCCCGATGTAGTTGAAAAAGCGGTTAACTTTATTGATAAAATTTCTAACAAGTCTAACCACTTGATTTATATGAGTCCATCAGGAAAGACCTTAAAACAAAGTGATTTAGTAGAATTTTCTAAAATTGATCAAATTGTTATTCTGTGCGGAAGGTTTGAGGGAGTGGATGCTAGGGCTATAGAGGAGATTGGTTTTGAAGAAGTCAGTATCGGTGATTATATTACAGCTGGTGGCGAAGTCGCAGCGCAAGTATTAGTTGAAGGTTGTATTCGCCTCCTTCCTGGAGTATTAGGGCATCCAGAAAGTGTTTTGGAAGAGAGCTTTTCTAACAACCTTTTAGAGTATCCTCAGTATACCAGACCTCAGGTTTGGACTGATGCTCGAAATAAAGATCATAATGTTCCTGATATTTTACTATCAGGCCATCATGGAAAAATTAAAGAATGGAGAAATAATAAGTCTTTAGAGAAAACTAAAAAAAATAGGCCAGACTTATTGAATAAGAAAAAATAGAAAAAAAAATGAATAATTTAGTAGAAAAATTTGAAAAAAAACAAATTGCAAAACTTACATCGAAAAAGAATATTCCTACTTTTAGGCCAGGGGATACCTTAAGGGTAACAATTAAGATTGTTGAAGGAGAGCGTTCACGCCTTCAAGTATATGAAGGAGTGTGTATCGCTAGAAAAAATACTTCAATCAATTCAAAATTTACTGTACGCAAAGTATCTCACGGGGAAGGCGTTGAAAGAGCGTTTCCTTTATTTAGCCCAATGATTGATAAGATTGAAGTAATTAAAAAGGGTGATGTTAGAAGAGCTAAATTATATTATTTAAGAAAAAGAACTGGCAAAAGTTCCCGTATTGCTGATCGGGATAGAGGGGAAGAGTCCGATCAGTATGCTATGACTGGAAGTCATGAGCCATTATCTGACAAAATTAATAAAGATGATGAAGTTTCAGAAGAATCGGAAAATATCAAACATAAACAAACTGCATCAGAAGAAGAAAATTTAACGAAAGAAGAATTATCAAATCAACCAGTTTCAGAACCGGTTGCTGAAGAAAAAAAACCTATTGAGGAAAAATCTGAGTCGACTGCTTTTGAGGAAGAAAAGACAGAAGATGAAACAAAATCCTAAAGCTAAAACTTTATTTGATAAGGTTTGGCAAAACCATCTTGTTCATATACAAGATGATGGTACAAGCCTAATATATATCGATCGTCATTTGGTTCACGAGGTTACAAGCCCCCAAGCCTTTGAAGGTCTTCGAAATAATAATAGAAAAGTGAGAAAGCCTCAACATACTTTTGCTGTTGCTGACCATAATGTTCCTACATCAGATAGATCAAAAAGAATTGAAAACGAAGATAGTCGTATACAAGTAGAAACACTTGAGAAAAATTGTAAAGATTTTGATGTTACGTTTTTTCCTTTATTAGATGAAAGACAAGGAATTGTTCATATTCTAGGTCCTGAACAGGGCATTACTCAACCTGGTATGACAATTGTGTGTGGGGATAGTCACACAGCAACCCACGGCGCCTTTGGAGCTTTAGCTTTTGGTATTGGCACAAGTGAAGTAGAACATGTTTTGGCAACTCAAACATTAATACAAAATCCAGCAAAGAATATGCGTGTAACAGTTGAGGGCAAAACTTCTTTGGGGGTCACTGCTAAGGATATGATTTTGCATATCATCGGTCATATTGGTACAGCGGGAGGAACAGGTTATGTTATTGAGTATGCTGGAGAGGCAATTCAAGAACTTAGTATGGAAGGGAGAATGACGATTTGTAATATGAGTATAGAGGGCGGTGCAAGAGCTGGCTTGATAGCTCCTGATCAAAAAACTTTTGATTATATTAAGAATCGTCCTTACGCTCCACAAGAAAAAGACTGGGATAATGCTGTTGATTATTGGAAATCTCTCCCTTCTGATCCAAAAGCAAATTATGACAAAGAAATTACTATCAAAGCAAGTGATATTGTTCCTCAGGTAACATGGGGCACAAGCCCCCAAGACGTTGTTCCTGTGAATGGAAAGGTTCCTGATCCAAAAAATGCCAATGATATTATCAAACGTAAATCAATGGAGAGGTCACTTGAGTATATGGGTTTAGAGCCCAACCAAAAAATGAATGAAGTTAAAATAGATAAAGTATTTATCGGTTCATGCACAAACGGAAGAATAGAAGATCTTCGTGAAGTTGCAAAAATTGTGGAAGGAAAAAAAGTTTGTGTAACAGTTGAAGCAATGATTGTTCCTGGTTCTGGCTTAGTAAAAAAACAAGCGGAAAAGGAAGGTCTAGATAAAATTTTTGTAGAAGCTGGTTTTGATTGGAGAGAGCCCGGATGCTCGATGTGTCTTGCAATGAATCCAGATCAATTAAAGCCGAAAGAAAGATGCGTTTCTACATCCAATAGAAATTTTGAGGGAAGGCAGGGAAGAGAGGGCAGAACACATTTAGTGAGTCCAGCAACGGCCGCTGTTTCAGCAATAAATGGCGAAATAAGTTTAGTGAAGGATTTAATAAATGAATAAATTCATTACATTGAGTGGAATAATCGCACCCCTGCCAATGATTAATGTTGATACAGATATGATCATTCCCAAACAATTTTTAAAAACCATTAAAAGATCAGGTCTTGGCAAAAATCTTTTTTATGAACTAAGATATGATTTACAAGGCAACATAAAAAATGATTTTGTTTTGAACAGGGATCCTTACAAATCAGCCAAGATACTTGTTACAGGAGCAAATTTTGGATGTGGTTCAAGCAGAGAACATGCGCCTTGGTCTTTATTGGATTTTGGATTTCGTTCTATTATTGCCCCAAGTTTTGCAGATATTTTTTATAATAATTGTTTCAAGAATGGAATTTTACCCATTAATCTTAATCAAAATAATGTTGATCAGTTAATGAAAGAAGCTGAAAATAAAAAAACTTTGACTATTAACTTAGAAGAACAATTAATTATTCAAGAAAATGGCAATTTGATCCTTTTTGAAATTGATCCATTTAGAAAGAAATGTTTAATTGAAGGCTTGGATGATATTGGATTAACATTTAAAAAAGTTGAAAAAATTGATGACTTTGAAAAAAATGTTCATCAGAAATATCCGTGGTTAGTTTAGTTTTTTATGTCTAGCAATAAAAAAATCTTAGTTTTACCAGGAGACGGAATAGGTACAGAAGTAATGTCAGAAGTGCTTAATATTATTGAGTGGATGAGTAAAAACAAATCTGTTTCATTCGATGTCTCTGAGCGATTAGTGGGTGGTGCCGCTTATGACAAAGAAGGCGATTCAATTAGCGATGCTACAATGCAGGAAGCACTTGATTCTGACGCTGTTCTTCTAGGGGCTGTTGGCGGTCCACAATGGGACAGCGTTGAAAGAGACAAAAGACCAGAAGCTGCCTTATTGCGATTGAGAAAAGAAATGGATTTATTTGCTAATCTTAGGCCCGCAATTGTATTTGATGCGCTTGCTAATTCATCATCATTAAAAACAGAATTAATCAAGGGTTTAAATATTTTAATTTTACGAGAATTAACAAGTGGAGTGTATTACGGGTTGCCAAGAGGAGTAGAAAAAATCAAGGGTCAGGAAGAAAAAGCTATTGATACCCAATCTTACACAACCTCGGAGATTGAAAGAATTGGAAAAGTTGGTTTTGATTTGGCAAAAAAAAGATCAAACAAAGTTACCTCAGTAGAAAAAGCTAATGTAATGGAAACAGGGATGTTCTGGAGAAAAATTATCACTAACCTGCATAAAAGAGAATTTAATGACATTGAATTAAATCATATGTACGCTGATAATTGTGCAATGCAATTAGTGCGTTATCCAAAGCAATTTGATGTAATTGTCACAGATAATTTATTTGGAGACATATTAAGTGATTGTGCTGCCATGTTAACCGGTTCTCTTGGTATGTTACCATCGGCGTCTTTGGGATCAGTAGATGTGAGAGGGAAAAAACTAGGAATGTATGAACCTGTACACGGTAGCGCTCCTGACATTGCAGGTCAAGATAAAGCAAATCCTCTAGCAATGATTATGAGCTTCGCTATGATGCTAAGATATAGTTTTGATATGCTGGAAGACAGTACTTTGATTGAGAAAGCTGTTCAAAATGTTCTCTCAAAAGGATTGCGCACTCTTGATATAAAACAAGATAACGAAAAAGCTGTATCGACAAAAGAAATGGGCGCTGCTGTTATAGAAGAGATGAATATTATATCAGGAAAATAAATGTCAGAAAAATATAATATCGCGGTAGTAGGGGCAACTGGAAACGTTGGAAGGGAAATTCTTAAAATTTTAGAGGAACGTGATTTTCCAATTGCTCAAATTTTTTGTTTAGCATCCTCTCGTTCCAAGGGCAAAAAAATAGATTTTAATGACCAAAAAATAATTGTTGAAGATTTAGCTGAATTTGATTTTTCAAAGGCACAAATAGGACTGTTTTCTCCAGGCAGTTCAGTATCAGCCGAGTATGCCCCTAAGGCAGCGAAGAAGGGCTGTATAGTTATTGATAATACCTCACACTTTCGTATGAATGACGAAGTTCCACTTGTCGTACCTGAAGTTAATGCAGATATATTGCAGGATTATTTTAATGATGAGAATAGATCCAATATCATTGCCAATCCCAATTGCTCAACAATTCAAATGGTAGTAGCACTAAAACCTATTCATGATGTGGCTATCATAAACCGCATCGTTGTTTCAACTTATCAGTCAGTATCAGGCGCCGGAAAAGAAGCGATGGATGAATTATGGGAACAAACAAAAAATATTTATGCAAATAAAAATATAGAAAAAAAGAAATTTACTAAACAAATAGCATTCAATACAATTCCACATATTGATTCATTCTTGGAAAACGGAAATACCAAGGAAGAACAAAAAATGATTGATGAAACAAAAAAAATACTTGATCCAAATATTCGTGTATCCGCAACCTGCGTCCGTGTCCCTGTTTTTATTAGCCATGCCGAATCAATCAACCTGGAATTAGATTCCCCGATGTCTGACGAACAAGCAAAAGAGGTTTTAAATGGATTTGAAAGTATATCTGTTATTGATCATTGGAAAGATGAAGGCTATGCAACACCCGTTGAAGTTGCAGGTGAAGACAAAGTATATGTTAGTAGAATTCGACAGGATGACACAGTTGATAATGGACTAAATTTATGGGTGGTATCTGATAATCTTCGCAAAGGAGCAGCGCTTAATGCAGTGCAAATAGCAGAAGAAATAATTCAAAAATATTCTGAAAATATATAATTTTATGTGGTCTCTTGGTGTAATGGATCATAACATTTATCTTCGTAAATATAAAAAATTTTCTTTTTTTTATAAAAAAAGTTTTTATTTATTAATAGATATTTAAGAATAATAAATATACTGAGATTTTCAAATATTAACATTAAGTATTTTTATAAATCTTATCAATTAATTCCATAATCTTAAGAGCATCTTTTGAATTACTTGATTCAATTGGAGAGTCATTTTTTATAGCTCTCAAAAAATATTTAATTTCTTCATAAAAAGAATTGTCAGTTTGATATTTTTTTTCAATTTCTTTATTCCATGTTGCTGAGGGTGCAACCGATCTATTTTTAACTATAGTCAAAATTTCTTTTCCATAAGAATTTGAAGAAGTTTTCAAACCATTTAATACCAGATATCCATTTTGTAAAAAAATTTCTAAAGAAAAAAGATGTCTCCATTGAGTCATGGTAGAATGTAAGGAAGCACTAACTTTTGTCTTTGAATTTTCTAGTATCACAAAAGCATTATCTTCTACTTCAGATTTCCAATATTGATTGCTAATTGAAGATTTTACAATATCAAATGATCCAGATAAATATAAAAACAAATCTAGCATATGAATGCCCTGATCCATAAGAATTCCACCTCCGGCATATTTTTTTTTAGATCTCCAACTCTTAAAAAAATCATTATTTACACTTTTTCCATATCTACCTCTCATCCAAAGAATCTTTCCAAATTTTTTACTGTCAATCAATGTCTTCATACAAAATACACTTTTATGTACTCTGTGATTAAAACCATACATTAATTTACCTTGAGATTTTTTTTCAACTTTTATAATTTCTTTCATTTCTAGGGAGTTTAAAGCTGGAGGTTTTTCACAAAATACATTTTTGTTTTTTTTTAATGAATCTATAGTGAATTTTTTATTTAAATAATTTGGCACAGAAATAAATATTGTATCAATTAATTTGTTATTTATGACCTCTGATGCCTTATTAGTAAAAAAAATATTATCATAATTTTTTTTATCTAAGTTCTCTTCACAAATAGAAATTATATTAACATATTTAATTTTTGATAATATTTTGTGTCTAATCTTACCTATTTTTCCGTATCCAATAATACCAACATTAAACATTTAAATTCTCAAAATAACAATTAAGAATCATTTCAAATTTTTTATTTATAACTATTTTTTTAATAAACATTCTTTCAAGATTTTTTGATAAAATTAAATTTATTGATTTTTCAATACTTTTTTTATCTTTTTTAATTGCTTCTATGATTTTCTTAATATTTAAATTATTAAATTTATATCCTCTGTAAATTTTTTTTAATGTATTATTTATTCTTTTCTTTAGTTTGGCATTCATATAGCCCATTTGAACTGAAAAATGATTTACTAAATCTATTCCTATTGAAACAGCAACACCGTGGGGTATTTTATAATTTGTCACAGTTTCTATTGCATGACCAAAAGTATGCCCATAATTTAATATATTTCTTTGATTTTTATCAAATTCATCTTTTTCAATAAATTTTCTTTTTATTCTTAAACATTTAAAAATTAGCATTTCATAATCAATTAACTTTTTTGACATTTCTTTTTCAAATAATTCAAATGTTTTTTCCCCTCCAATAATAAAATAATGAGACATTTCTCCTAAACCAGAAAGCAAATCATTTTTTTTAAGAGTTAATAAAAAACCTTCATTTAAAAATATTTTACTAGGCGGATAAAATGTACCAATTTGATTTTTAGAATATTTAAAATTTATTGATGTTTTTGAACCAATACAACTATCACCCTGAGCCAAAAGTGTGGTTGGAAAGAAAAACCATTGGATACCTCTAAACAATATAGAGGATATAAAACCCCCAATATCTTGAGTAATACCTCCTCCAATTACTATCAATATACTATTTTTTTTAATTCCCTTTTTTAATAATTTAGATATGATTTTTGTTATTGCGGAGAATTCTTTATTTTTTTCATTAGCCCTGATTCTAACTATGTTGTTTGAATTTAAATTTATTTTTTTCAAAGATTTAAATCGGTTCATCACTTTATTATCTACCAATAAAAACTTATTTCCATTTATACTATCAATTGTTTTTTTAACGTTATTTATAGATTTAACTTGATATTTAAATAAATTTGATTTTACATAAAATTTTTTAACCACAAGTATATCCTCCATCAACAATTATATTCTGACCGGTGATGTAAGAATTTTGACTACTAACTAAAAAAGCAATTACTTTTACTACCTCCTGCCTTTGAGCTAATCTGTTCATTGGTATTAATTTTATAATATTATTTATACCCTTCTTCCCTAATATATTATTACTTAATTCTGATGCTATTACACCTGGAGACAGAGAATTCACTATAATATTGTATTTTGCTAAATCCAATGATGATGACTTTGTTAATCCAATTAAACCCCATTTAGATGATGAATAACTTGATCTTTTTTCTTTTCCAACAGAGCCAAATATAGATGAAATATTCAATATATTTCCTTTTCTTCTTTTTATCATAGTTTTTGATATCTCTTTTGTTAAAATATAAGGACCAGTTAAATTAACTTTTTGAATTTCTTTCCAATCTGAAATTTTTATTTTTTGAATATAATCAATTTTATTAATTCCAGCGTTATTGATTAAAATATCTATTTTTGATAATTTTTTAATTTCTTTTAAAAAATTGTTAACACTTTCATCATTTGTAAAATCCAAATAATAGTATTTTATATTTTTATTTTTTTTTTTAAAATTATTAAATTTTTTTACAAAATTATAATTTGTAGATGTTGCATGAATATATGAATTGTATTTTGAGAAAAAATTTACCATACTTTTACCAAGATTACCAGTAGCTCCACTTATTAAAATATCTTTGTTATTAAAATCAATTATCATTCTTCAATTTAGTTTATTTGCAGTTTCATTGATCCTATTTAGCGCTTCATTTATTTCATTTTTTGATACAAAAAGATTTGGTCTAAATCTTATTGTTTTATTCCCTGTGGGATTGCAAAGCATTTGTTTTTTAAACAAATTTTGTGAAAAGATTTTTTGATTTCCACCCTATGATTCCACATGCATAAGCATATACGGGTTTTAGTTTTTGTGACGGGGGAGTATGTTTTTTTTTATCAAAATTAAGTGACTTTCCATCGTACAGACACTCTATTTTTACTTCTTTAATAGAAATAAGTGTATCTAATTTCTTGTTAAGCATAAATTTTATAAAATCATCAATTGTATTAGAGTCTATAAATGGAGATGTTGGTAAAAGCTGGATTAGAATATCACAATCTACATTCTTGAGAAAATCAGCAGCAAATTCATCATTTGTTGCTTTGTCTGAAGTTAAATAATTACTTCTTTTGTAAAATTTAACATTGTTTTCTTCTGCTAAATTATTGAAAATGAAATTTTCCGAATTTATGTATATTTCTGAAAAATATTTACTTTTTTTTGCATTTTCTAAAATATGATTTATGAGCGGTTTATCCCCGAGATACCTAATATTTTTATTTTTTATTCTTTTACTTCCCATTCTTGCAGGAATCATAGCGATTATTTTCATATTTAAAGAAGTTCCTCAATATTATGTTTTAATTCATATTCATTACAAAGTTTATCAAATATATCAAGATCAAACTAAAGTCTTTAACTTAATCAAAACAGATCCCTTACAGTAGTGAAACGATTATAATGGAGTTTTAAGTTTGGTGGTTTCCCTGGGACTCGAACCCAGAATTACGGTTCCGAAGACCGTCGTGATTATCCATTTCACCAAGAAACCAATTGCAATATTCTTAATAAAATATTCTTATATAATGTAATTAAATATATGGAAAGTTGCACTAAACTTTTTTAGCAAAAAAGGTATATAAACTATGCTGTTTTGGATAAATCAATTCGATTCGAAGTCAATCGTGATATTCATTTCACTAAGAGACCGAGTAAATTATTCTTATATAATGTATTTTATTGTAAAGAAATTTGCACTAAACTTTTTTAGTAAAAAAGGTATACAAACTATGATGTTTTGGATAAATCGTTTCGATCCGAAAACCGACGTGATATCCGTTTCACCACGAGACCTAATTGCTGAACACTTCTATAATTTAATCAGACTCATGTGAATATATGTTTTATTTTTTATACCAATTAATCAATAAATGACTTTTTTTTATGAAAATTTCTATGGTATTTATTCAATCCTTTTAATTGTATTTTATTTTTTTTGATTTTGAGTACAGTTCTTAATTTATTAAAATTGTTTAATTTCTCAAAAATTATACTTTATTTTACTTTATTTCTTTTTTTTATTACAGGAGTTTTGCCTACTGGCCCTTATCTGTTTTATTTGCTGGAAAAAAATTATCATAATAAAATAAATCTCCCAGAAAATGTTAACGGTATTTTAATTCTTTCTGGTGCAACAGATCCTTTTTTAACTAAGGAATATGATCAAATTTCTTTAAATGGTTCGGCAGAAAGACTTACAGAGTCAATTGAGCTTATTAAAAAATATCCCAAGGCCAAAGTTTTTTTTGCTGGTGGTACAGCAGAATCCATACAGTATCCAGATTTAAGTCATTCTTATGTAGCAAAAAAATTTTATGAAAGCTTAGGTATAAATATTCAAAATATTTATTTTGATAACGAATCAAGAAACACATATGAAAATATTTTATTTGCAAAAAAAAAATTTGATCCAAATAAAAATGAGAAATGGGTATTAGTTACATCAGCTTTTCATCTTAAAAGAGCAATAAATGTAGGAGAAAAACTAGGATGGGAATTTATTCCTTATGCAACAGATTATAAACTACCGAAAAAATTTAGATTGAAAATATCATTTAATTTTTTTAGCAATTTGGGAAGTTTTCAGCACTCAAGCCATGAATGGATTGGAATTATCTCTTATTATTTGATGGGAAGAAGTTCCAAAATTTTTTAAATGATTAATTTGGTTTTTTTCTTTTTTCGTCTAATCATTGTATAGCCCGAATTATTAATGCCAGTTTCACTAACTGATCTGAACAATAAAATTATTAAATGCAAGTCATGTGAGAGATTGGTTGAATTTAGAAATAAAATTTCTAAAGAAAAAAGAAAACAATACATAGATGAAATATATTGGGGCAAGCCAATTACCGGTTATGGGGATTCTAAAGCACAAGTATTGATGATAGGATTGGCACCAGCAGCACACGGTGGCAACAGAACAGGCAGAGTATTTACAGGTGATAAATCTGCTGATTTTTTATTTAAATGTTTGTATCAAGTAAAATTGGCAAACCAACCAACCTCAAATTATCGAAATGATGGCTTAAAATTAAACAATCTTTATCTGACAGCAGCTTTGAAATGTGTTCCACCGGGTGATAAACCTACACCATTAGAATTAAAGACTTGTTTTAGATTTTTTAAAAGTGAAATTAATTTTTTGTCTAAGGTTATTATAATCGTTGCTTTAGGCAAGATAGCTTTTGACGCCTGTTTAAATTTTTACAAAGAAAACTATCCAATAAAAAATAAAAATTTTATATTTTCTCATGGAGCAAAGTACAAACTTCCTGACAAAAAAATTCTTATAGGCAGTTATCATCCCAGTCCTCGAAATGTTAATACAGGTCGGATTGATATAAAAAAAATGGTAAAGTTGCTAAAAGAAGTAAAAAAAATTGTTAAATAATAAATAAATATATGAAAACCTTTTTTTCATTTGACCCTAAATTATTGTTATATGGTTTTGCTATAATTTTTTTTGCAAGTTATGGACAAACTTTTTTTATATCAATTTTTAATACCGAAATAAGAAATTTTTATCAACTTTCAGATGGTGAATTTGGTCTAGTTTATGCTTTAAGCACACTTGCCAGTTCTTTTATTTTAGTTTGGTTTGCAAAATTAATCGACCGAATTGATCTTAGAATTTACTCATTAATAATTTCTTGTGGATTGGCACTTGCTTGTTTTGGAATGTTTTTATTAATAAAACATATATTTTTTCTTTTTTTAATTATTTTAACTCTTCGTTTTTTTGGTCAGGGAGCAATGGGACATGCGGGCGAAACTTCTTTAGCAAGATATTTTGATAAAGATAGAGGAAAGGCAATATCTGTTGGCACATTTGGAGGAATGTTTGGAGTTATGATTTTGCCTATATTGGCTGTTAATATAATGAATAGTTTTGATTGGCATACCGTATGGCTGATAGCTAGTTTTAGTATATTAATTGTCTTTCTTCCCATTCTTATATTTTCTTTGCATAAGCAAAATATACGACACAATAATTTTATAAATATAATTAAAGAAGATCCTGGCCAAAAAAATTGGAAAATCAGGGAAGTAATTTTAGATAAAAAATTTTATATCTATTTACCGATTTCTATAGCTACACCTTTTATTGGCACCGGTTTACAATTTCATCAAATATTTATTATCAATCAAAAAGGATGGACATTAGCTATGTTAGCACAAGGTTTTGTTTCTTTTGGTATGTTCTCGATTATAGGACTTATTTTGGGAGGCCCAATAATTGATAAATTTAATACAAAAAAAACCGTTATCTATTCTCTTCTTCCTTTATTTATAACAATAATAGTTCTAATTTTTTTTGATAACTACATATCAATATTTATTTATATGTCTCTACTTGGTTTTACCATAGGTATTGGTGCACCATTTATCGGAGCACTATGGGCAGAATTATACGGGGTAGAAAATCTTGGAAGTATCAAGGGTTTGCTCCATGCCAGTATGATTTTTGCAAGTGCATTATCGCCCGTAATATTTGGTTTAATTATTGATATTGGTTTTGGTATATTAACTATAGGCATAATTAGCTTATTAATAATATCAATATCCACTTTTTTACCCCTAAAGTATGAAAATGAAAAGTGAAAGTGAGTAAGAATATTAATGAGGGCATTAAATTATTGTGACAAATAAACTACTATACTCTTTTATTGGATTGCTAATTTTTTTTATCTTTTTTTATTTTGGTGTAGGTTTTTATTTAGCAAATGATATTTTACGAATTGATCATTCATGCGGCGCCCATATAGGATCCCTGCCTAACACGTGGTCAACACAAATTGATTATCAAAATTATTCCACATTGGATTCAAGTGAACTTAGAAAAAATTTTGATTCTTCAAAATATCATTTAGATGACTGGAAAGAGGTTTATTTTCCTTCAAGAGATAAAAATATTAAGATTAGCGGATGGTTATTTTATCATTATCAAAACAAACCAATAGTAATTGTCGTTCATGGCATTTTTCCGAATGGTAAATGTAAACCAGAGTCAAACTTAATAGCAAGCTTGTTAATCAAGTATGGCATTAATGCTTTGACCATTGATCTGCGCAATTATGGACAAAGTGCAATGGTAAGTGATTACGAGAATTTGGGTTTGTCAGAATACAAAGATGTATTGGGTGCATTTGATTTTTTACAAAAAATTGGCTTTAAAAAAAATCAAATAGGACTCCACGGTATTTCTCTAGGAGCAACGTCTGTTATTTTTGCAGCTGAAAAAGAACCAAGTATTAGAGCTATTTGGGTCGAAAGTTCACTTGCTGAATTTAAAATGATCTTAGAAGATGAAATTAATCGATACGGAATGTCCCATGATTTTGGACCAGCAGTTAGTTTTGCGGGGAAAATTTTAACTGGCATTGATCCAACGAAACTATCTCCTGCCTATTCTTTAACAAATCATCAGCATTATTATTTTACGCACGGAGATAAAGATCAGAGAATTCTTCCTCGTCATTTTTATTTTTTTAAAAATTATGCATCTAATAACAATATTAGTTCAGATTTTTGGCTTGTTAAAGATACGTATCACGTTGATGCGATGCTGAAATATCCTGATGAATACGGCTTAAGAATGAAAAAATTTTTTGAAAAACATTTAAGCAATTAGAAAAGCCGGACTAACCTAACTAGTTTGTACCTTGGCAGACACTTCTCTAGTTCGAACAAAACTCATATGAATCATCCGGCGGGAATGATTTTAAATATTTCTTGGCGTTCCTCCGAAGCTAAGAAAATGAGAATTGCATAATCCGGCTTTACTTAAATTACTGCTAAAGTAATGAAAATTCAATAAATTTTATCATTAACTTTAAATATGCTTATTATCCAATAAAATATAACTTAATAAAAATAACTGATAAGGCCCTGTGATTTAATATTAACAATCAGTTTGTCCACAAGTTTATGCACATTTTATAAAATAAGTTAATTAATTCATTGATATGAATTTTATTTGAAATTCTGCAAAAAAAATTACCCAAATCTAGTATTATTGCATTATTAAAGTAAAACATGACTGGAAATCGTCCCTTATCCCCACATCTAAGTATCCAGAAAAGGATTCCTACGGCGGTTTTCTCAATATTCCATAGGTTTACAGGTTTTGCCTTAAGTGTCGGGTCAATTTTCATTGTTCTATGGATTGCAATTCTAGCTTTAGGCCCAAACTATTTTTTTATATATAAAACAATCTCGTCTTTTTTTATTTTTAAAATTATTTTGTTTATTTGGACAATCGGGATTTTTTTTCATTTGTTTAACGGTGTCCGCTATCTTTTTTGGTCTTTTGGCATTGGTATGGAATTAAAGACTGTCTACAATTCAAGTTATTTAGTTATATTGTTGACTTTTTTATCTACAATTATTGTTTGGATGGCAGTTTAGAGTATGAATAGTTATTCTTCAAAGTGGATAAGACAACGCATTACCTCTGTTGTGTTAGTCCCATTGACTTTTTGGTTTGTTTATCACTGCATAATATTTAGTAAGTTAAATTACTCGGATTTAATTCTTTTTTTTAGTTCTTACTTGAACAGCGCATTGTTTTTATTGATGATGATTTCAATGTTAGTACATGCAAAATTAGGATGTGAAACAATAATTACAGATTATGTTTCTGAAAAAAAATTAAAAACAATTTTTATTTTGATAATTAACATAATTTTTTACTTGGTTATTTTTGTTTCACTGACTTCAATAGTTATGATTATCAATTAAAGAAATGAACAAATCCTATGACATTATTGATCATCACTATGATGTGATCGTTATTGGCGCAGGAGGTTCAGGACTTCGAGCGACTTTGGGAGTTGCCGAAGCAGGTCTGAAAGTCGCATGCATTTCCAAAGTTTTTCCAACAAGAAGTCATACCGTGGCTGCTCAAGGGGGAATTGGCGCTGCTCTTGGCAATATGGGAGAAGATAACTGGCGCTGGCACATGTTTGATACTGTTAAAGGATCAGATTGGTTGGGTGATCAAGATGCAATAGAATATTTATGTTCTAATGCCCCAGAAGCAGTAGTTGAATTAGAGGATTATGGAATGCCATTCAGTAGAACTGATGAAGGTAAAATTTATCAAAGACCATTTGGCGGCCATTTAACAAAAAATGGAGAAGGATCACCTGCAATGCGAGCTTGTGCAGCCGCAGATAGAACGGGACACGCCCTTCTTCACACTCTTTATCAACAATCCCTAAAAAACAATGTTGAGTTTTTTATTGAATATTTCGCCCTTGATTTGTTGATGGATACGAATGATGTTTGCTGCGGTGTTATTGCGTGGTGCCTTGAAGATGGAAGCATTCATCGTTTTTTATCGCATCAAACTATTTTAGCAACAGGGGGGTACGGCAGGGCTTATTTTTCTTCAACAAGTGCGCATATTTGCACAGGTGATGGTAGTGCTATGGTGCTTCGACGAGATTTACCACTGTCAGATATGGAGTTTGTTCAATTTCACCCAACAGGAGTTTATGGAGCCGGAATGTTAATTACAGAAGGCGCAAGGGGCGAAGGGGGATATCTTACAAACAGCAAAGGCGAACGTTTTATGGAAAGATACGCTCCAAATGCAAAAGATTTGGCCTCACGCGATGTAGTGAGCAGAGCTATTACAATTGAAGTTAATGAAAAACGTGGTTGTGGCAATAAAGCGGATCATGCGTTGTTGCATCTTGAACACATTGAAAAAAACATTCTTCAAAAAAGATTGCCTGGCATTTCGGAAACAGCTAAAATTTTTGCTGGCGTAGACGTAACAAAAGAGCCAATACCAGTTATTCCAACTGTTCATTATAATATGGGCGGGATTCCAACTAATTATCGAACAGAGGTTCTACGTCCTACGAAAGAAAATCCTGAAAATGCTTGTGAAGGGTTAATGGCGGTAGGTGAAGGGGCCTGCGTATCAGTTCACGGAGCCAATCGACTTGGCACCAATTCATTAATTGATTTAGTTGTTTTTGGAAAAGCAGCCAGTATGACAGCAAAAGAAAAAGTAAAACCGAATTCATCTAAAATTGATGTTAAAAAGAACATAACAGAAGAAATTATGGATCGCTTTGATAATATACGTCATAATCCAGGAAGATTTACAACGGGGGAACTTCGTTTATCAATGCAGCAAATTATGCAACAAAATTGTTCTGTTTTTAGGACGCAAGAACTTCTCTTTAAAGGAATAAATAAACTTAATGAATTAGAGTCATCAATGAACGATTTAGAGGTTAGAGACAAATCATTAATTTTTAACACAGATTTGACGGAAGCATTGGAACTACATAACCTAATGGCGCAATCTAAAGTAACTCTTCATTCAGCGTTAAATCGTAAAGAAAGCAGAGGGGCGCATGCGCGGGAAGATTTTCCTGAGCGTGATGATGAAGAATGGCTGACTCACTCACTAGTATGGTTAAATAAAGACGGAAATATCCGCTTCGGAGATCGACCAGTTCATATGAACACGCTTACCAATCATATTCAGACCATTCCACCAAAGAAAAGAGTGTATTAGGTTTAATGGTTACATTTACATTGCCACAAAATTCAAAGGTTATTAAAGGTCGTGCATATGAAAATAAATCGTCTTCAGGGGATATAAAAATTTTAAAAATTTATCGCTGGGATCCTGAGAAAAAAGACAATCCACGCCTGGATACGTTTGAGGTTGATCAAAAACAATGCGGCCCTATGGTTTTGGACGCATTAATGAAAATTAAAGATGAAATTGACACCACGCTTACATTCAGGAGATCATGTCGAGAAGGTGTTTGCGGTTCATGTGCTATGAATATTGATGGTGTCAACACCTTGGCATGCCTTAAACCAATAAGTGATGTTAAGAATGAAATTAAAATTTACCCTTTGCCTCATATGAGGATTATTAAAGACTTGGTCCCTGATCTTAATCAAGCATACAAACAACTTGAATCCATTAAACCATGGATAGAAAGAAACGAAAAAGATCAAAATGCACCTAAGTCAAAAAAAATATTGGAAAAAACTCAATATCCTAAAGATAGGTTAAAACTGGACGGCAAATGGGAATGCGTACTATGTTTTTGTTGCACCACTTCATGTCCGAGTTACTGGTGGAATGGCGATAAATATCTTGGTCCCGCAGTGCTGCTGCAAGCTTCACGATGGATTAATGATTCACGAGACGGAAGAACAAAACAGCGTCTTAAAGAAATCAATGATTCAATGAAATTGTTTAGATGTCATTCAATTATGAATTGTACATACTCGTGTCCAAAAGGATTGAATCCAGCAAAAGAAATTGCTGAAATTAAGAAGTCTATTGTTAGGCAAAAATAATTCTTATATAGAACGCTTATGAGAAAAAAAATCGCTCTTGTTGGGGCGGGTAATATTGGCGGAACCCTTGCACATTTAATTGCTCTAAAAGAGTTAGGTGATGTTGCTCTGATAGATGTGGCAGACGGAATTCCGCAAGGGAAAGCCTTGGATTTAGCGCAATCATCTTCGATTGAATCATTTAACGTGAAAATTCAAGGATCCACAAATTATAAGATTATGAAAAACGCTGACGTTGTCATAGTAACGGCAGGTTTCACGCGTCGTCCAGGAATGACGCGAGATGATTTAGTTGGAAAAAATTCATCAATTATTAAGCAAGTGGGACGAGAAATTAAAAGAAATTGTTCTAAATCGTTTGTAATTTGCATTACCAACCCCTTAGACGCAATGGTAAGCATTTTACAAAAATCCGCCGGTTTGCATAAAAATATGTGCGTAGGCATGGCGGGAGTCCTGGATAGCTCTCGACTGAAATATTTTTTAGCTGAAGAATTTGGCGTTTCAATTCAAGATGTTAATGCATTTGTCTTAGGCGGTCATGGTGATACAATGGTACCCCTTATTCGTTATTCCACTGTATCAGGAATCCCTATCCCAGAATTAATTAGACTAAAATGGTCAACTCAGAAAAGAATAAACGCCATCATTAAAAGAACGCGTGACGGCGGCGGTGAAATAGGAAGATTAATGAAAACTTCATCCGCATTTTACGCGCCCGCCTCTTCAGCAATAGCTATGGCTGAATCATATTTGAAAGATAAAAAACGCGTTCTTTCCTGCGCGGCCTATCTTAATGGTGAATACGGCGTGAAAGGGTTATACGTGGGCGTTCCAGTGATTATTGGCCGTAAAGGTGTAGAAAAAATAGTTGAATTCAAACTTACTTCTCTAGAAAAAAAACAATTTAACAGATCAGTAACCGCGGTTCGCAGTCTTACCAGTTTGGCTTCTAAATTAATTAATAAAAAATAGTTTAGTAATGAATTTGCATGAGTACCAAGCAAAGGAACTTTTACAACAATTTGATCTTCCCATATTAAAAGGCAAAACTTATGTTAATAATCTAAAAACAATTGAAAAAGATCTCAACGATCTTTCAGGCCCCCCGTGGGTAGTTAAATCGCAAATACACGCGGGAGGAAGAGGCGCTGGATATTTCAAGAAACCTTTTAATGACAAAGGCGGTGTCCAGATAATTCAAGATAAGGCACAAGTGCCTGTTATAGCAAACTCAATGCTAGGAAATATTCTTATCACCAAACAAACAGGCGCTGATGGAAAAAAGGTTAATCGATTGTTTATTGAAGAAGGATGCAAAATTGAAAAAGAATTTTATTTAAGTCTTCTCATCGATCGAACTAATTCTCAGTTAATGTTGATGATTTCTGCAGCAGGGGGAATGAATATTGAGGATGTTGTGGAAAAAAACCCTGAAAAAATATTTACAACCCACTTTCCGGATTTAACAAAAATTAATTTGCCAATAAATTTGGAAAATCAGCTGGAAATCAATTCATCACAATTTGAAGAACTTTCATCAATTTCAAAAAAACTTGTAAAAGCATTTAAATCCTTAGATGCCTCCACTATTGAAATCAATCCTTTGGTTTTAAACAGTGAGGGCAATTTTGTTTTATTGGATGCAAAAGTGATATTGGATGACAATGCATTATTTCGCCATCCCGAATTGGAGAATTTAAAAGACATATCTGAGGAGAATCCACTTGAATATGAGGCATCTCAAAATGATATGAGTTATGTAAAACTGGATGGCTCTATTGGATGTATGGTTAATGGTGCCGGTTTGGCAATGGCCACAATGGATATTATAAAACAATTTGGAGAAGAACCGGCTAATTTTTTGGATTTGGGTGGCACAGCAAATAAAGAAAGAGCGATAAAAGGATTTAAGATTATCCAGTCAGATCCAAATGTACGATCTGTTCTAATAAATATTTTTGGGGGGATAATTCGCTGCGATATGATTGCAAGCGGCATTGTTGAAGCAATCAAAGAATTAGATTTTACATTACCAATAGTAGTGCGTTTTCAAGGCACTAATGCAGGACAAGGAAGAGATATTATTAATCAATCATCCTCTAACGTAATTTCAATTGATGATTTAACAAAAGCTGCAAAAAAAGCAGTCGAATTGGCGCAATAACAATGTCTATTATTATAGATAAAAACACAAAAGTCTTATGCCAAGGTTTTACAGGAGGACAGGGAACATTTCATTCTCAGCAGGCAATTGAATATGGAACCAAAATGGTTGGGGGTGTTACACCAGGCAAAGGCGGTAATACCCATTTAAATCTTCCTGTATTTAATACAGTACAAGAAGCTATTGACACAACCAACGCTGACGCAAGTGTTATTTATGTGCCAGCAAAATTTGCAACTAAAGCAGTTCACGAAGCCCTTGATGCAAATGTTAAAATTATCACCTGTATTACAGAGGGAATACCAGTGTTAGATATGATAGAAATAAAAAAAAGAGTTATTTCACAAAAAACTTTTTTTATTGGTCCTAATTGCCCAGGTATAGTTACTCCTGAAGAATGCAAAATAGGAATTATGCCAAGTTTTATTCATCAAAAAGGCAAGATAGGAATTGTTAGCAGATCAGGAACCTTAACATATGAAGCAATATGGCAAACATCACAAATTGGACTAGGCCAAACAACAAGTATTGGGATTGGCGGAGACCCAGTCCACGGAATGAACTTTATTGATTGTTTAGATTTATTTTTCAAAGACGAAGAAACAAAAGGCATTTTAATGATTGGCGAGATTGGTGGAACGGCTGAAGAAGCGGCTGCTGAATTTATTAAATCTTCATCTATTAAAAAACCTATTTCTGCATTTATTGCCGGACTTTCTGCGCCAAAAGGCAAGAGAATGGGGCATGCAGGGGCAATTATATCAGGCAACAAAGGGACGGCTCAATCAAAAATAGAAGCTTTAAGAAAAGCTGAAGTTCACATTGCCACATCTCCTGCAAAACTGGGCGAGACTATGTTGAAAGCAATGCAAAAGTTAGATAACTAAAATGTAATTCTATGAATGTTATTATAAGACAAGGGGTATATAGGCAGATTTATAATGAAAGATAATTTCCTTAATAGCGCAAATGCACCCTATGTTGCCGAGCTTTTTTTTAAGTATCGTCAAGATCCAAATTCAGTTGATAAAAGTTGGGGGAGTTTTTTTAATTCCTTAAACGAAGATGATATCTCAGTTCTTGGAGATTTTGGTGGGCCGGAATGGAAAAAAAGACCATCAAATATTATTGATGATGTTTCAAATAATAAAATTACCCAGCCTGTACCAAACATTAATGATGATTCATTCAAAGCATCAACACTGGATTCCATAAGGGCACTTCGTCTAATCAGAGCATATCGTATAAATGGGCATTTTATTGCCAATCTTGATCCCTTAAATATTGCAAAGAAAGATTATCATTATGAGTTGGATTATAAATCATATGGATTAACTGATAATGATTTGGATAAGGAAATTTTTATAGATGGCAGTCTTGGATTAGATACAGCACCCTTAAAAGAAATTATTAAAATTCTTAAGGAAACATACTCATCTTCAATAGGTGTGGAGTTTTTACATATGGAATCACCTGAACAAAAGACGTGGGTGCAAGAGAGGATCGAAGAAGTACGCAACAAAACGATTTTTACCAAAGAAGGGAAAAAAGCCATCTTCAAACGTTTATTAGAATCTGAATTGTTTGAACAGTATTTAAAAAAAAAGTTTCTTGGAACTAAACGTTATGGAATTGAAGGCGGGGAATCCATGCTTCCCGGGATTGAGCAAATAGTAAAACAGTCCTGTCTTGCGGGCATAGAAGATATTTGCATAGGTACCGCTCACAGGGGCAGATTAACACTTCTCTCTACAGTTTTAGGCATGCCCTACAGGGGAATTTTATCAAAATTTCACGGAAATCAAAATGATCCAAACGAGGTGCTTGGATCGGGAGATGTGAAATATCATTTAGGTGTATCAAGTGATAGGGAGTTTGAAGGCAAAAAAATTCATTTATCCCTAACCCCCAATCCATCACATCTAGAAGCAGTGAATCCTGTAGTGATAGGGAGAGTTAGGGCAAAACAAACACAACTTAAGGATAAAAAAAATGAAAAGGTTGTAGGTCTTTTAATTCATGGTGATGCAGCATTGGCAGGACAAGGAGTTGTTGCAGAAACATTTGCTATGTCTCAACTACTAGGATTTCGTACCGGAGGAACTATTCATTTTGTCATTAATAATCAAATCGGATTCACAACAACACCTCAATTCGGACGATCAGCGCCTTATTGCACAGAAATCGCAAAAATGGTTCAGGCTCCAATTTTTCATGTAAACGGAGATAATCCAGAAGCTGTTGTCCATGTTTGCCGGCTGGCCGCAGAGTTTCGAAATAAATTTAAAGTTGATGTTGTAGTAGATATGTTTTGCTATCGTCGTTCTGGTCATAATGAAGCTGATGAACCAATGTTTACACAACCTCTTATGTATAAGGCAATAAAACAACATCCAACAACATTAAATATTTATGAAAAAAAATTAATTAAAGATAAAATTTTAAGCGCTGATGAAGCAAGTAAAATGCAAAAAGATTTTAAACAATTTTTGAACAATGAGTTTGAATCTGCTAAATCCTACAAACCAAACAAAGCTGACTGGCTTGATGAAAATTGGGAAGGTTTATCAACCGCATCTTTTGATATTAGGAAGGGCAAAACATCTGTTCAAAAGGATAAATTGCTAAACATAGCTGATCTTATTCATAAAATTCCTGAAGATTTTAATGCGCATAAAAGAGTTAAAAAAATCTTAAATGACAGGTGTAATTCTGTCAAAGATGGTCAAGCCATTGATTGGTCGACAGCTGAATCATTGGCATTTGCAACATTATTAGATGAAGGATGGGGTGTGAGGCTTTCAGGTCAAGACTCGGGTCGGGGAACCTTTAGTCAGCGACACGCTGTTTTATATGACCAGATTAACGAGAAACGGTTTGTTCCCTTGCGTCATTTTAATAAACAACAAGGCCGTTTTGAAATTATAGACAGTTTTTTATCTGAATTTGGTGTTTTAGGTTTTGAATATGGGTATTCGCAAGTAGATCCAAACACTCTTGTCATTTGGGAATCACAATTCGGAGATTTTGCCAATAATGCACAAACAATCATAGATCAGTTTATTACTACTGGAGAGAGAAAATGGCTTCGCATGTCAGGTCTTACAATGTTTCTTCCCCATGGTAATGAAGGTCAAGGTCCGGAGCATACAAGTTCTCGAATAGAGAGATTTTTACAGATGTGTGCTGAAGACAATATGCAAGTTGCCAATTGCACAAGTCCCGCAAATTATTTTCATATTCTCCGAAGACAACTGCATCGTGAT
>Ga0187827_10001694_pt1 | contig 31792 bp, 35 predicted proteins | sample ETNtaG_39_FD_167969 | JGI IMG/M metagenome (GOLD analysis project Ga0187827, IMG submission 167969) | Marine microbial and viral communities from oxygen minimum zone, Eastern Pacific Ocean - ETNP2014_SV_150_PacBio MetaG (Illumina Assembly) | ecosystem: Environmental > Aquatic > Marine > Hypoxic...
ATATCCCTTATGATCTATGCTACCAAGAATGACATCATGCGGCTTTTTAATATATAATATACACTACCTAATTCCCCCTTTATTAAAGGGGGAAGACAGGGAGATCTTACATGTCATCAACCATGCGATCTGCCTCATTTCCCAGTTTAACAAGCGCCCTCTCCAATGATACCCGGTACTCCTCCACATCAGACTTTTCCAGTCTAGGCGGTACCATAATAGGATCTCCATAGAAAATTCTCGCTTTAGAAAAAGGTTTGGGTATGCAAAATCTGTCCCAGCTTGGAAGTTCCCAATACTTTGCCAGACATATCATTACCGGAATGATAGGATATTGCGTCTTCTGCCCTAATAGTATTGCTCCTGATTGAGCGACAAATCTGGGGCCTTTCGGGCCATCGGGCGTTATTGCCAAAGATATTGATTCCTCTTTTATCTTCTTTATCATTTTTAGCAACGCCTTTGCACCTCCCCTGGTTGTAGACCCCCTGGCAACACTATAGCCCAGCCTCTGAACAATCTGTGCAATATATTCACCATCACGATGCTGGCTTATCAAAACCTTTACATTACGTTGTCTGCCTACGTAAGCCGGAAGCAGCATATGTGCATGCCAGAACGCGTATATCGCACGTTTACCCTGACGCTCTAGGTTTTGTGAATAACCATCCGGAATTTCTTTAATACTCATTGTACTAAACAAAAACCTGATAACAATAGAACCAAGAACACCTACCAGAAAATACTTAATACTTTGTAAATTCATTTTCTTATCACCGTGTCTTTGACTGATTCTTTTATTAAAATTACCTACTCCATTGAATTAATTGACAAGAGGAGCACGCATCTTTTACATGCAATATCATCACTTTCACAAAAGTCCTTAAATATCTGCAAGAGTCCCTGTTGGCGTCTTGCTGTATTCACCACTTTTTCTTCCTGTGTATCTTTTCCCAGAATTCTATAGTTCATAAATCTCGTAATATTATTAGGTGATAATCTTGAATGCATCTTATAAGCTTTAAACAACCTTTCCTCTAATACCGTATCATTCATTTTTCGTGCGTATGCAAGTAATACCGGAACAATTATGTTAATGAATATGACGGAAGACCGTTCCTTGCCAATCAACCTTTCCCTGTTTTTCAACCTTCTCCCACCGAATATATAGTAATTGGACCAGTATTCATCATAAAGCTCTAAAAAGATAGATTCTGTGTTTTTAATGATAGCCTTAGTCCCTTCTATGCCACTCTTGCTATTATCTCTCTGATCAAAAGACTTTAATATTACTCTGAATATCCCTGTTTCAAAATTTTCTGCCAGGAGACGGCTGATCGCGGCAATCCTCCTTGTCGGATAATTACCCGGCCTGGAATACTTAAAACTCCATAATTCTCCACCCATCGGCTTATTTACAATATCGTTTTTTATTACGGACCATATCTGTTCAACGTCGTTGATATATTCATGAGAATACTTATCTTTAGCGCTTTTGTATCTGGATATCTGACTCGGCAAAAGCCCTGACATACCAAATAATAGTGCCTGAATCTTCCGGCTTCTTTCCTGTATGGAAACATCTGATGGTATTAACCTTTTTATGTCATTTATTGAGGCAATAGTCCCCAAATGTTTGAACTGCTCTTTATTATTCTTATAACCAAGTGATTCCATAATTGCTTCATACAGAACCTGTTCAAACGTCTGCGTGCTCAGGCGTTTTCCAAACCTACCGGCCTTAACCAATATCCTTTCATCACCTGCATAATCAAGAAAGTGCCCAATCCATTTGTCATCAAGTGAGATTGCGCTCAGTCTTTTCTGGCATGGCCCGGCATTAGCGCTGCCGGTGTGTGGATAATTCTCAATATCGATCATGTCGGCAAGTTTGTCCAATTTATATTTCAAGTAATTATAAAGTTCTAACTGAGGAACCAACCGGTTCTTTAATTTGATATATTTATTCTTCCTGTCATTCCACATAAAGACGTGCAGGCACACACCTTCATACTCCTTCTGTTTACTGTGCCCATGGCGTATCCAATCACCCGAACAGACATGTATCTCAACGTCTCCCTTTACAACACCCTTTCCTTCTAAAAGAATTTCAGCGTCTTTGAAATCAGGGCCTTCTTCCAGATTCCACAGGCCGGATGAAATAACCTCCATCCTTAACCCATCCTCAGTATACAGTTTGTCCTTCTTAAAAAGCTGTTCAGACCATATACACTTTACTAACTGCTCCTTAATCTTCTTTCCTTTTGCGCTATACCTGAGGTCACCATCTTCTTTAACGCCACAATATCGCCTGACACTCTCACGATAATGCAGCGTACAAAAACTATCAGAATAATCCTTATTCTCAATCATCAAAATCCTCCCTGATTTTGTAATAGTATTAAATGCTCCTACGCAACCTTTCGCTTACTTATCACCATCGCTATTAATAACTGCACCAATATACCTGCGGTTCCATTCATTACTATGTCTCTAATGTCAAAGATTCTGTTAGGTAATACCCACTGGACAACTTCATCACCGGCACCAAAAACAAATACAATAAGTGAGGACAGAAAATATATAGACCTATTATTTATGTCATGCGTAAGAGCCAGATAAATTAAGGCGCTGAGAATTCCGTATTCAATAAAATGAACCTGCTCCTCCGGCAATTCAAGTATATAGATAACAAGCCCGTATATACAACATATAAAAGAGAACCACAAATATTGGCTCACGCAATAACGTTCACGGTTCCTAATGATATGAGCTAAGACAAGAGACAATATTACAAGAAACATTACGCCAACACTCAGGTTAAGGTAGCCCTTTAAGGTCATCTTCAAGAAATTCAGGATAGGCCGCATTATGTAAAGCGTTGAGTAAATGAACGTAACGTAACAGGCAATCAAAGACCATACAAATGACTTGCTTCTGAACCATTTATGATGTTCTTTTGTGCTTTCTACATACATTTAGACAAAAGGTAATAAAATCAATTATCAAAATCAAGCAGTTTAATTTACAGTAGAGAAAGAGATGGTTGACTGTTTAAAGAGATTTAATGAAGGTGAGATATTTACTTATGTTTTTTGAAATGGAAAAAAAAGATACTCACTGTCTAAGCTGAGCTTTGCAGATTTGTATTACAAGAATAGAAAAGAGTTAAAAACCCGAATCTTGTAATATACAACTGGTTCTGTTAATCAATTAACACGTCCTGGCATATCTGATAGTTTACCATTGAACTCTATTTTAGTCTGGGCAGTAAAATTGATACTGCTGAAATATCGTTTTTCATCCATCTACAGATTCTCCAATAAATGCCTTTTTTGTACAATATATACAAAAGGCCACCACTGAAGAGGAATGTTTTCAAGACAATTTTCTATTTGTACTATTGAAGCAATTTATATTAGTATAGCACAAGCTATGAACCAACATTCTGAAAACAACCCGGAAATAGTTGAAATATACAATGAACTCGAAGCAGAGCTTGCGAGTATCAATCCAGGCTGCAATACCTGTGGAACCTGTTGTCATTTTGATGAATTTAATCATGTTTTGTACGCGTCAACTATTGAAACAAAATACATCCAGGAAAACATAGAAGTACCGCCTTTTGACCCTGACCAGGGGACATGCCCATTTCTTATAGACGATAAGTGTACAATAAGAGAACATAGGGCACTTGGATGCCGGGTCTTCTTCTGCAACCCTGATCACAAAGAAACATTACAGGATATATACGAAAAATATTATACAATGATCAAGGATATGGCGGTAAAGAATCAAACCGAATGGAACTATGCACCTATGATGAAGCTGCTGAAGGATGGTTAAAATATTTTGTATCAAAAGAATTTATTAAATATGGAAAAATCAATTCCTCTTTTTCATAAGAAAATAATTAAGAAGAAGACTTCAAGTGCAGAGCAGAGAAAGGCAAAACAGAAGAAAAGTACTAAGGCAGGACTCAAGAAAGAATTCTTAAACCATTGCAGTAAAGCCACAGAACACATCCATATATTCAACCGCATTTCAATGGTAAACGAAAAGATAACCCACCTGAACACAGCCATAACGCACCTGGAAAAATGCCTCACCCACAGACCTGGTAATCACTTGCTCCGCAACCAAATGAAAATATGCAGAAATGAACTTGTTTCACTTAAAGAAACTGGAAAGCGTTCAGCCGATAATACAGTTGAGATATTGTTTACGGCAGATTTGTTTTAGATGGAATGAAAATACTGCTGGAAGAGATTAAGGTATTACACAATTCCTAAATCCTTAAATCACAAATCCATCAACACTCCATACCTCAAGCCCCTTGAGCTTATACTGCAGATTGGAAATCTCAATTTTCCCATTGTTCTCCACATAATCATCGCCCCTGCCAGTAAGACATCCGCACGTTTTGGTTCGATGCCTACCTGCTCGCGCCTTTCAGCGACAGTCATGCTCTTCAGATCTTCAACCATTTGCTGCAAATTTCCCTTAGACAACTGCACTTTTTCTACTTCGGCAGCATTAAACGTCTCTTGTTTCAGATGCCACGAAGCGAGTGTAGTTGCAGTACCGGCTACGGCAAGCATTTGCATATCTGCCGGAATAGTACTACGCCAGCCCGCAAGTTCTTCCAGCTTATTATCTATTTTATCAAGACAGTTTATAAATTCTTCATCAGTTACGGGATCTGAACCCAGATATCTTTCCGTAAAACGTACAGACCCTAAATCCACACTTCGATCCTCTTTTGCCGTCACAAACTCGGTACTTCCTCCCCCTACATCTACCACAGCATAGTGGGAGGGATCCATACCGGGAAGCAGAGAACCTATAAAACTCAGGCGGGCCTCATCGTTCCCGGAAAGAACTTTAAACCTGAAGCCACACTCTGCCTCTGCCTTATCAAAAAAAGCTTCCCCGTTCGAAGCATCCCTTGCATGACTTGTTGCCACGCATATCACATCACCAGGTGTTAATCCAGCTTCAGAGATTATACTCTTATATTCGGCTAAACACATAAGTGTTCGCCCTATTGCCTCAGGCTGAAGGCTTCGTGTCTTATCCACACCTTCGCCCAGACGAATAATCCTCGCATAATCACCTAACACCTTCTTAATCTGTCCCGACTCAACCTCCGCCAGAAGCATAAGGCTGGTATTCGTTCCTAAATCGATGGATGCCCTAATCATTTATCTCCCTTCTACTCCCTATGATAGCCCAGACCCAACCAGAAGTATAACATTTATCTGAAGCCGTCCACATTTCATCTCCTAAATAGAATTTGTTATGCTTAAAAAAAGAGACTATGCATATATTATATATTCCAAAAGTCTTTTCCAGAGTTTTTTATTTATAACTTCTGATTCTATTTCTGAACCACTTTATTTCATTACGCAAGTTACAACGTCGCTCCATGGAAAACTTTTCCTCTTGACATTGTGTCTTCAATAGTTTTGAGTGGCAATATCATATTTGACATCCTGTCAAACGTGTGTCGTGTTAAGGTTATATTGCAAATAAACATAAAATCAATAGTTTTCTTATCTATATATGTTTAGCAGTACTTACAGAAAACATGATGATGATTTTTGCGCCCTTTTGATTCTGGCACTATAGTTGCAATCAATTATACCTTTTGTAATTCAATAACATCGTCATAATAATTACTTTTTATTTTAAAAAAAAGAAACTGAGGAGGAAATATTATGTCTTTAAAAGCTGGTACGTATAGTTTGAATGGCAATTCCGGGAAAGTGTCTGCTTATACTTATAAGTCAGGTTTGCTTAGTAAATTGGCGCACGATTTATTAATTGATGTGACTGATTTCAAGGTTAATGTAGACGTGCCTGAAGAGGGCGGTTTTGCTTCCGGAAGCCTGGGACTGGAGATACAGACAAATTCTCTAAAAGTAGATTGTGCTATGAAGGATGGAGAACGCCAACCGGACACTTTAAAAGAAAAGGATATAGCAGATATTGAAGCAGATATGGCCAAGAAGGTTTTACATCCGGACAAATATCCTACTGCCAATTTCAGTTCCAAGTCTATTCAGGAAAATGGTGACAGTTATCACGTAAGCGGAGAATTAAGTCTGCACGGTGTTACTAAACCTGTAAATTTTGATATAGATACCAGCGGTGGTGGTTTAAAAGGAAGATTTACCATAATCCAGACGGATTATAAAATAAAACCTTTCAAGGCTATGATGGGTACTTTGAAGATAAAAGACGAGATGGATATCGGCTTTGATTTGGCTTTAAGCTGAACCTGGATGTTATTTTACAAATGCCTTTTGTTTCCAGAAGATATTACTGCTCCATAGCAGGGCGACAGCAATACTGAAATCCAATATAGCCACGCCTATCAGGAAGTAGTAGCTGCCGTGTGCCAGCCTGGACAGGGTCGCGCCAGTCGCAATCATGGCGGCTAAGAACACAAAGAACCAGGGCCTGAAGATTTGCCAGGCCTTTGGCTGATCAAGGGAACGTATTCTGGCCAGATTATTCTGGCAGCTTTTACTGAAAATGAATTTCCCTTTTAAACTGCCAAAACACGGGCCGGCAACAATGGCAATCCAGATCCAGTACATCTCCGATCTCAGTATATGCGCTTCAAGCAGTAGAGTGCTTCCCTTTATTAGCAATACTATGCCACCAACATACCATACGAAGGCGGCTAGGATATTGAGAGTGCGGGTAGATACGGTTATCATTGGTGATTAAATTATGCTTGGTCTGACATAGCGCTGTACTCCTACGACACTATGCCGCCTTCTGATTGGGTATTAATATCCTGTCCTGCGCTTTGGACGCTCTTCTTTGGGATGTGCTGTATTGACCTTAATATTTCTACCTTTTACTTCACTTCCATTCAAGGCCTTTATAGCTTCTTCAGCCTCGGCCTGATTCGGCATTTCAATGAATCCAAACCCTTTTGATTGTCCGGATTGTTTGTCCTTTATGATTGAAACACTTGATATTTCACCATGTGGTGAAAAAAGATCCTTAACTTCATCATCCGTAATCTCGTAAGAAAGGTTTCCTACATATATATTCATCTCTACTCCTCTAGACCTTGTGTATTGATCAAGTAAACATTACCGAATAACCAACACACGTATTATGCGATAACGGCCTGTAATGGCTGTCTTTTTTAAAGCTTGTTCCTGATGCCGGTAACCTGCTTATTCCGTACGATCAGTAATCTCTATAAGGTGATATCCGAAATCGGTTTTAACGGGACCATGTACTTTTCCAACTTCATCATTGAAAACTACCTGATCAAATTCACTCACCATTTGTCCGGGACTGAACTCCCCTAAAGCTCCTCCCTGCTGACCTGAAGGACATGTTGAGTGCTCCTTTGCTACATCAGCAAAGTCTGTCCCATTTTCAATTTGCTCTTTTAACTTTTCACACTCCTCCTGACTTGACACCAAGATGTGGCGTGCTTTGGCTGTCGCCATTTCTCTCTCCCTTCTGAAATTATTAAGACTTCTTAAATTGATTAATGCAAATGTTTTAGTTTACTCTTTGTAATCCTCTTGTCAATTGATTTCCGTGCAATCCTTAAACCACACTCTTTATAAATGTAATTCACAGTAAATTCTTCAATACCGGCTTGAGCACAGACTTTATAACCGACAATGAAATAATCCCGACAAAAACAAGAACTATCGTCAATGGGCTCCACTCATTCAGAATGAGTCCCAATGCTAAACCCGCTGCGGGAGGATGCGCTGTACCAGTAATTGCCATCACAAATATCGCCAATCCTACAGCCATTGCACCAAACACTACGTGTGGGGATTCATGGAAAAAGGATACCCATGTCATTAATGACCATAAAGATAAATAGTGACATATACAGCCTGCAACTACGCCGACTATATACCCACCTATCATAATCCTCGGCTTTGATACATGTGCCTCAGGCATTGTGAATGCTATAAAGGTACTTGAGCCCAAAGCTGCAATTATGACGGGATTCGTCATGACATCAAGCACCATCAGCACAATGAAAACTGTTATAGTTGCAAGCGCGCATTGAAAGATATCTCCTGACAGATTTTTCCTGAATTTTTCATCCAATATTTTCATATCGAACCACTCCACTCTTAGTAATTAAGGTTAACATTGGAAACCATACATTTATTTGTATTAAACTACAAACATATATTTCTGCCAGAATAGTTCTCATGATCCAGTACTCTGGTAATGGTTAACGCCAACTTTCCATGTGAAGACTGACACAATAAACACTATAATGCCAACAATTGGCGTTCCCATTTCTAATGCCGGGTGCAGGAGACCCTCTCCCGAACGGTCTAAAAAGAAATGTGCCGGGTAAAAGTTGATAAATGCTATGGGGAAAATAAATGTCAAGAAGAACTGCATTCCCATGTTATAAATATTCACCGGATAGTTAATAAACTCTTTGCTTGAAAATATTACAGTATGAACCAGAGACCGGTTTCTTAATGTCCAGAAAGCGACTGCAGTCACTGCCAGGCGTATACCGCCGGCAATTAATACTCCTCCACCAACAATTACAGGAAACAGCAGAATCTTTCTAAGCGTCCACTCTATACCGGCAAGGTGTGTACCAAAATACAGGGCAGTAAAACCGATTATAAGATGTGCAGCCGTCGACACCTCAAATTTAGAAAAGATAACCTGCCCTAATGGACTGAGCGGCCTTACCAATACTCTGTCAAACTCACCGTCCACAACCATCTTGTCGAAATTAATCAGTTGGGAGAAAATCAGATTTGTAAGCCCGTATGCGAATGCATGAAGAGAGTATAAGAAAACCATTTCACCCATCGTCCATCCTTTTATTTGATGAAAGCGGTTCAGGAGTACAAAAAGTAAACCAATCTGCCCGATATAAAAAGTCAGTATGGCAAATATATAAAACAGAAAACTTGCCTTATACTCCATCCTTGCCTTGATGGATGTTGCAAACAGTGTAAGGTAAATCCTGATTGTCTCCATTTATCCTCCCTGGATGACCAGTTTTTTCTTACCGGCATTCCACATAAGACTACAAATAACGCCCATTATCAGTATCCACATTAATTGTGAGATTATTATTGAAGGAACTTCTGCCATCGGAACCCGTCCTGTCAGGATAACGGTCGGAAAATAAAGCATATACTGAAACGGAAGAACATTAACCAATGGTTTCAAGAATTCCGGGAAAAAATCTATAGGCACTATTCCACCGGAAAAAAAGGTAAACAATGCATATTTAAAGAGCATGAACGGAAAAATTTCTACGAACCAGAATGCAAGCAATCCCGCAGCGAAGTTAAGCATAGAGATTAATATGTATCCGGCAAAGAATGAGAAAAGAAAAGCTAATAATCTTAAAGGTTCAAACGGAATAGAGATATCAAAAAGAAGAAGGGATATGATGACGATAGGAAAAGTCCTGGCCATAATGTGAAAAAGGGAATGACCGACATTCTCCGCAAGGTTCATAAAGAAAAACGATGTCGGCCTTATGAGCTCCATTGCAATAGAACCGTCCATAACCTTCCTATAGATAATAGAGTCGTCCATCGTAAAGGATATCCTTACTGCCATTACCAGAACAGCATAAGTTGTAATGGCAGTTAATGTAAAACCATTATGCACCGTTGTATCGAACTGTGAATACAAAGCTTTCCACAGAGAAGTGAAAATAAACACATATAGAAAACCATTCACTATGCCAACGAAGCAGTCAAATCTATACGTAACCTGTTTCTGGAAAGATATAGATGCGAATTTAAAGAAAAGTTCTGGTTTCATCTCATTTAGCAAATGACTTGTTCTAGGGTGTTGACAATTTTATACGATTATCATAAATATTTCTGATTATGCTTTCTACGGATGGTTCCTTTACTGATATATCCTTTATCTTATATTGAGAAGCAATGGTGCCTATAACATCTCCTATACCAAAATTATCTTTGTCAAACGTCAGCCACTTCTTACACCCCTGCTCCCGCACAACAGTGACTCCGGGTATTCCCTGCATAACGCAATTCTCTTCGTAAAATTCAACCTCAATTATTTTTTCATGGACAAACTTTTGCTTCAACAACTCCGTTTCACCGTCAAACATAATCTTTCCCTCTTCAAGTATGATAAGACGTTTACAAAGTTGCTCAATATCGTTCATGTCATGAGTAGTAAGTATAATAGTAGTTCCCTCTGTTCTGTTAATTTCCGAGAGGAAATTTCTTACAGATTGTTTTGCCAGCACATCCAGGCCTATTGTAGGCTCATCCAGAAAGAGCACAGGAGGGTTGTGAATAAGAGACGCAGCAATATCACACCTCATCCTCTGGCCTAAAGACAGCTTTCTTACCGGCATCTCCAGAAGAGGCCTGAGACCCAGCGCTTCTTCCAGCTTTGCCATTTGACGATCAAAGTCCGATCTGGACACACGGAATATTACCCTCAGCAAATCGAATGACTCATGAACGGGGAGATCCCACCAAAGCTGTGTCCTCTGTCCAAATACCACACCAATCTTAGCTGCGTTCTTTTTTCGGTCCTTATAAGGAACAATTCCATTTACCTCTGCAGTCCCGGAGGTCGGCACAAGTATTCCTGTCAGCATCTTTATGGTGGTCGATTTACCGGCGCCATTTTCACCAACATATCCTACAAACTCTCCACGTCTTATCTTAAAGTCAATATCATTCACTGCTGTAATGATCTTGTGTCCTCTATGAAAAAGCGCCTGAAGTTTACCTAAGAAGCCTTTACCGGATGAGCTTACTTTGAATTCTTTCCTTAGATCTTTAACTTCGATTGCGATATTATCCTGCATGTTTTAATATCCTTTTTTCTATAATCAGGTTATCATAATCGTCAATATTACAGATATACTCCGGTGCAAGAAAAGTTGTTGAAGTATCCTCAACTATCAGTGCAGGCCCATTAATCCTTGAACGTTTCCGTACTCTGTTTCTATCAAGGACATCCGCCTTCAACCATTTTCCCCTGAAAAAACACTTCGCCTTTTTGCCAATCGCCTTTCCCTTCGCCAAAGAACCCTTCGGCCTTTTTCCCATCACAGGTTTTCTCGTCTTCCCGGTTACCCTTACCCTGATATTTACTACTTCTATTGAATAATCGCTCTTTGCGTAACCATACGACCGCTTATGGAGCTTATGAAAATCATCGATAAAACTCTTTTTAAATGGCAGATTAAGCTCGTGAGCCTGTCCCATGTATCTCATATCTACGGAATTCTCTATTTTAATCCTGTTCTTACCTATGCCCTCTGAAAGAACATCCTTCATACCTTTCGATTCTAACGGTTTAAACAATTTCACAAGTTCCCGGTACCCACCCTCTTCTACTTTTAACAGTACGCTCCTTGAATAATCCTTAACAATATCCGCAACCGTCATACCCAATGCAGACAGTACTCCGGCATTCTTAGGCACGAGAATCTTCTTCATTGAAAGACGACCTGCCAGCTCACATGCATGAAGTCCTCCCGCACCACCAAAAGAGACCAGTGCATAATCTCTTACATCAAATCCCTTCTCAACTGAAATTACCTTTATAGCCCTTTCCATATTCGCATTTGCAACATCTATAATCCCTTCCGCAGCCTTTACGGGAGTCATACCCAATTTCTTTGCAAGGACTTTCATACATTTGATCACCATGTCGGTTTCAAGCTTCATCCTTCCACCAAGAAAATGTTCAGGGCTGATTCTTCCCAGAAACAGATTAGCATCAGTAACTGTTATTTTCTTCCCCTTACCATAACAGACAGGTCCCGGATCTGCACCGGCACTCTGCGGCCCTACCCTGAGAGCACCGCCGGGATCAACGTATGCAAGAGACCCGCCTCCTGCTCCTACTGTATTCATATCAATAACAGGTATCTTTATGGGCATACCGCTGACAACTGTCTGTGTAGAAAGGCGAATACCACCATCACATAGAGAAACATCTGTAGAAGTTCCGCCCATGTCAAATGATATAATCTTCTTTATACCGGTAAGCCTTGATACTTCTGACGCCCCGATTACACCCCCTGCAGGGCCTGAGAGAATGCAGTTAACGGCCTTCCGTTTAGCATTCACGGTAGAAACACTACCACCATTAGACTGCATAATACTTATACTGTTTGTCTCCAGACCGTCTTCCAGCAAGGTTATATATCTTGACATAACTGGTGAAACGTATGCATTAACTACAGTAGTACTAAACCTCTCGTATTCACGATATTCAGGTAATATCCTGCAGGAAGCAGAGACATGTATCCCTGATTGCTGCAGCCCATTCATCACAGCCTCTTCATTTGCAGGGTTTTTGTAAGAAAAAAGAAAACACACTGCAACAGACTCTATTCCCTGCCTTCTTAATTTAGTACTAATCTTCTTTAAATCACCCTTCTTTATTCCAGACACAACTTCACCCGTTGCAGTAACCCTCTCCTTTACTCCCCATCTGAGTTCTTGCGATACCAGAGGTGATTCACGGCAAATAAAGAGGTCGTAAAGCGAACTTCTTGCCTGCCGGCCAATTTCAATCACGTCCTCAAAACCATTCGTGGTAATCAAGGCGACCTTTGCCCCTTTTCTCTCAAGCAGTGTGTTTGTTGCAACGGTAGAACCGTGTATTATACACGTTTGCTTCTTTGACACACCAAGGGATCTGATTCCATTAAAGACAGCCTCAGCAGGATTGTGCGGCGTGGATAAAACTTTATGTACCTTTAATTCTTTTCCATCAAACAGCACAAAGTCTGTAAAAGTACCCCCAATATCAACCCCTAAAACTATCAATATCTCATCTCCCTACGATCTATTTAAACATAGAAAAGATTTTCTTAAATGTACCGTTCTTAATATTTGAAAGGAGTTTTTCAATACTGATCCTCAGCTTTTCTTCGTTAGAAGCCTTTATGGTTATCCTGACCTCATCTCCTTCAAAATACCTGGAGTGGTTGACACGAACATCATTATCCAGCCCCAGTTCCCTGCAAGAATTATCAAACTCGTCCTCCTTCTTACTAATGACAGGATAACGCATGGTCTTTACTAATCTATAGATACTCTCTCCTCTTTGCCTCTTATTGGAATTATTGTCTGAAATAATTTGAGTGATTTCTTTTGAAGATAGCAATTCAACCATTCCTGTTTGTTTAATCTGCTTAAGGTCGAGCAGGCTTCTAATTGTTTCTTTTGCCTCATTAACGTTAGTACTTGCTTCTTTAAAGAGAACTCGCCACACAATATCTCTCTCAACACCATCAAGTGTAATAAGCAGAAAGGCTTTTTCAGGGTCCAGTTCATCATCGGCTACAGATTTCTTTATTTCAGTATCAAGGGTTAAAAGGTCAATATATTTGTCTATAATGTTCTTATTAGGCGGGACACCAAGAAGTGGAGCTATTTCAGACATCAATCTATCGTAAGAACAACCTATCTCCAGAAACTTCTTTAAAACGATTGCTTTTTCAATTTCATTAAACCCTCTTGAAGATAAATTATCATGAAGGGCCAACAACATTATCTCTTCGTCATTTATCCCCTCTACAACCTTTGCTTCAATACTCTCGTGTCCTAATTTCTGGCAAGCTTTGATACGTTGATATCCGCATACAGTAGTATATACTCCATCGGCATCCTGGTTCTTCTTTAATATTACCGGATTAATTAATCCAACATCTTTTATCGAACTCACTAATGCATTCGAATCCTGCCGATAATTAAATAGATACCTGTCGTGATCTTCTGAAGACAAGTCTATATTATTTAGAGAAACCTGATTTATTTTCATTTTACTGTTGATGATGAATAATGGATCACATTCCAACGAAGCTTCTCTTGACAGGAAAAAGCTGTTATAATAACAGGTGAAGATTAGAAGCCGCTTTAACGACAATTCACAATTGCTGTAATCTTTCAAAGAAATCTGGGAATGTCTTCTCAACACACTCAGGGTTCTTTATCTTGATCCCGTTAACCCTTAAACCGATGAGGGCAAAGCTCATTGCCATGCGGTGGTCATTGTATGTTGATATTTCAGCGGAATGTGGAGGTGATGGATTAATCTCAATTCCATCATCGAACTCTTTTACATCAACTCCGACTTTCTTGAGTTCATTAACAATAGCCGTAATACGGTCTGTCTCCTTGTAGCGGAGGTTGCGAACATTCCTTATGCACGTATTCCCCTCTGCAAAGACCGCAACAGATGCAAGGGTCTGCACGACATCAGGAGTATCATTCATGTCCACATCTACTCCCCTTAATGCCCCCCCTTCAACTTCCAGCCAGTCCGATGACTTTCTTACACTACACCCCATTTCTTTCAGGATATCAACGAATTTTACATCACCCTGCAGTGAATTTTCACCTAGACCTTCAACCCTGACCCTGCCGCCTGCTATAGCAGCAGCAGCAAAGAAATATGAGGCGCCTGATGCGTCAGGCTCTACAATATATTCACATCCTTTATAATTCTGGCCTGACTTAACACAAAATTCTCTATACGAATCCCTTTCAACATCTACCCCAAACTTGTTCATAACATCTATAGTCATGTCTATGTAATTCTTTGACACAAGGTCATCAATTACTACAATACTAACATCACTTGATGCATAAGGTGCAGCCAAAAGAATAGAACTGATATACTGACTGCTGACATCACCCGGTATCTCGACCCTTCCGCCTTTTAATCCGCTGGCATCTATCAAAACCGGTGGGCAGCCTGTACCTTCCTTTGAAACCACATCAGCGCCAAGCCGGTTTAAGGCATCAATCAATTGCTGTATGGGTCTCTTCCTCATTCGTTCAATACCATCGATCTCATATTGCCCCTTACCAAGAGTCAAGGCTGCCGTCATAAAGCGTACGACTGTTCCTGCATTACCGGCTAATAGCTTTGCCCCCTCCACCGGTATCCCCCCCTCACAACCTTTTACGATTAAGGCATTTTCTTCAGGAACGCTCCCGACATCTACACCAATTTCACCAAGACACGAAATCATAATGCGGGTATCTTCACTCAATAAGGGATTCTTGATTACTGACTCACCTGTAGCAAGGGAAGCCGTCATTAAGGCACGATTAGTGTAACTTTTCGAACCCGGCACCATGACCGTGGCATTTAATTTATCAACCGGTTTTATTTCTATCATTTTACAATTGTCCTCTCACCAGGAGGATTATAGACTGACATCAACTTTTCATCAAGAACAAATGCGCAAACAGTACAATTGAGACGCAAAAGCCCGGGATTAATAAAAGATTAAAAGTATTGACAACGAAAATGATTTATGAGACAAATAGACTTCGAAAAAATTCACTTAAATTCTATTATTTTCTATTTATAATCAAAAAAGGAGTGGTTTGTTGAAAGAGCGGAATAAATATATTATTGGTTCAAGAGGCAGTAAATTGGCCTTAATTCAGGCCAACTGGATAAAGTCACAACTGGAGGATTCTAACGAGGAAATTGAATTCTCTATCGAAATAATAAAAACAACGGGTGACAAAATAACCGACGTGCCCCTGTCAAAGATTGGAAATATAGGACTGTTCACGAAGGAGCTGGAAAATGCCCTTATTGATAAGAAAGTTGATCTGGTTGTCCACAGTGCGAAAGATATGCCTACAGAAATCCCTGAGCGTCTTGAAATCGGTGCGGTAACAAAACGTGAAGACCCGCACGATGTTCTGATCAGCAAAGATCATGTTTCACTGAAAAACCTTCCTCAAAATGCAAAGCTTGGAACAAGCAGTTTAAGGCGCAAATCACAAGTCCTTGCCGTCAGGCCTGACCTTGAAATAGTTGATTTGAGAGGTAATCTGGATACCAGGTTAAATAAATTAGACTCAGGTGATCTTGATGCAATTCTTGTAGCCAGGGCTGGTTTGATAAGGCTTGGCCTTGCTGACAAGGCAAGTGAGATAATACCGTATGACATAATGCTTCCCGCCGTAGGCCAGGGAGCACTGTGCATAGAGGTCAGGGAAAATGATGAAAAGGTCAAAAGTATAATAAGAAGCTTAATTGACTATAATTCCATGTTTGAAGTAAAGGCAGAAAGAGCCCTTCTTGGTAGACTCCAGGGAGGATGCCAGATACCAATAGGCGCTCACGCAGAAGTCGTATATCCATCCAATCTGAAGATGGAAGCGGTTGTGTGTTCGCTCGATGGTACCACTGTCATAAGAGATACTATTGATGGTAAGGTGGACGATTTTTCTACTATGGGGGTTGAGCTTGCAAGTAAGCTATTAGGAAGGGGTGGACTACAGATACTGGAAGAGATAAGGGCAACTCTGGGAGAGGAATAAGTTCACTGCGGGAACTGGCTGCTACAACTATGCCTTTTTGTCTACAAGGTGTCGTTTTTCTTCCAGGAACTCTCCTAACCTTTTTAACTCATCATCTGAGTGGTCTGTGAACTTCACATACAACCCTTCAGAATAATTTAGATCATTGGGGTTAGCTCCCACTACCTTTCCTTCAAATTCACCAAGGAGCTGCACCTCAGGTGGTATGTAGAAATGCATCTCGATCCGGAAAGCGCACATGCTTGCACCTCTCTTTGTCTGCCGAATATTCGTCCACTTCCTTTCCCCGGCCGACGAAGAATTTATCTATCTTATTTTCCTTATCCCCCATTCCTCTTTAATATCTCCTGACACGCTCAAATTTCAATCACTAATGAAACTTCACCACAGTCTGGAAATTTGAAACACTTTACACATTCTGTCCATATCTTGTGAGGCAGAAGATCTTTGTCAATACGCTTGAAGCCCATACGCTCAAAAAACTCCGGGATATAAGTCAGGACGAACAGCCTGCTTATGCCAAGTGCTTTACCCTCTTCAAGGCACTTTTGTATAAGCTGCTTACCGATCCCTCTCTTTTGATAGTCTTCTTCAACCGCTATTGATTTAATCTCCGCCAGATCTTTCCAGAAAATATGTAATGCCGCACACCCAACTATGCTGCCGTTCTCGACGTATACATAGTAATCACGAATATTCTCATACAACTCACCCAATGGCCTTGCCAACATCAGGTCTTTCTTAGCAAAGTGATCTACTAATTTATTCATCTGCTCTACGTCGTTTATGTGTGCGCCTCTTAACATTAGAAATTTACCTCTTTTGTAAAACTAATTCTTTCATGCTATAATGCATGCAGTTTGATACCTGTATATTCAGCATCGCATCTTAATATTTTAGTTAATATTTAGCAAATTATTTATATTTAAGGATTAAAGAATTGAGGAATTAAGGAATTTTATCCTGAGACGAATTAGATTAATGATTAAAACTATTACAACATTTGAAAACCACGTATCACACCCGGTCATCCACACAATAAAGATGGCCTTACTGCTAACGCTGGCCACACTCTGTATTCTGCCTGCTTATGCCCGGGGAGAGTTGTTAACCGATGTGGAAACAGAAGCTCTTATGCTTAATAAACAGGAGCGATATTCTGAAGCGGTGAATACTGCCAAAGAATCAGTGAAAATTGCTGAGGATACATTTGGTGCTGATCATCCCAGGTTGGCCAAGGCCATGAGTGTTCTGGGATTGATCTACTTTTCTCAAGGCAAATATTCAGAGGCAGAGTCTGTTTACCTGCAAGCGCTGAAAATTGATGAAAATGCGCTTGTTAAAGATCATCCTGATCTTGCAACTGATCTTGATAATCTGGCGTTGCTTTACCAGGCACAGGGCAGATACGCAGAGTGCATACCTCTGTACAAGCGGGTACTGGAGATCAGGGAAAAGGCCTTTGGCCCCGGAAAGCCTATTGTTATAACATCCAGGAACAGACTGGGATCACTCTATTACTCACAGGGGATGTATGATGAGGCAATACCTCTTTTCAAACAAACACTGGCTATAAAAGAGAAAACATCCGAATCAGACCTTGACAGCATAGTAGCAACTCTGAACCTTCTTGCATTGTCCTATCACGCTCAAGGCAAATATGACAAGGTTGAGCCGCTTCTCGAAAGGGCACTGGCAATAAGCGAGAAAAAACATGGACAACTCCATCCTGAATACGCTACTTCCCTCAATAACCTGGCAGGGCTGTATAAAGCACAGGACAGATTTACCAAGTCGTTACAGCTTTACAAACGTGCACTGGACATCAGGGAGAGAACCCTGGGACCGGACCATCCGGATGTGGCTAGATCCCTGAGTAGTATGGGGGCACTTTACTTCTCAAAGGGCAGATTTGCCGAGGCTGAAAGACTCTATAAAAGGGCGTTGTCAATAAGTGAAAGAGCCCTTAAGTCCGGCCATCCTGATATGGCCACATTGCTGAACAACCTTGTTGTACTTTACAATACTCAGGGCAAACGCGCCAAGGCCCAGCACTATCATAAACGCCTGATGAACACATGGGACAGCGCACTTAAACCTGAATCAAATATCTCGCCTGCCACACAGAGCACAACACAAAAAAAGATACCCTATAGCGGACGCGTCTACGCTTCAAAGTTTTCCCGTTCATTTCATCGCCGAAATTGTGTTGAGCTAACCGGCAACGAGGAAGAGATAATAGAATTTAAGTCCAGGAAGCATGCAATGCGTGACGGGGCAATACCATGTAAAACATGCAATCCATGATTATAGAGACAAAGACATTGGACACAGATGAACACAGAGAAAAGGGATTTAAGACGAATGTTAAAACTGGGTAACCTTAACCTTGATGTGCCATTTTTTCAGGCGCCCCTGAGCGGATATTCTGACAGGGCTATGCGAGTGCTTGCCTGTAAGTACGGTGCACCTCTTACGTATACAGGCGTCATGCTCGACAAGATCGCTCTCTACAGGAAGGCCTTCGACAGCCTGTATGTACGGCCCGGGGAGGATGAAGGCCCGGTCGGTGCCCAGATCCTCGGTTCAGACCCTGAAACTATGGCGGTAGCGGCTGAATCATTTGCTAATATTGGATTCGACCTGATAGACCTGAACTTTGCCTGCCCTGCCCCGAAAGTGCTCAGGCGCTTCAGTGGAGGATATCTGCTAAAGGAGCCTGAGAAAGCTATCAAGATCCTTCAGTATGTGAGGAAGTCAGTCTCGTGCCCTGTCACTATCAAGCTTCGAACCGGATTTGACAACAGTCAGGAGTCACTGGATAAGTTCTGGCAGATATGTAAGGGAGCGGTTGCAGAAGGAGTTGATGCAATAATCATCCACGGCAGACACGTAAAGAAACTGTACCGAGACATCAGCAACTGGAAAATATTATCAGAGGTAAAACGCGAGTTTCCACAGGCAACTATCATTGGCAGCGGTGACCTGATGGACGCTGAGACCGTAGTCGAACGCCTGAAGACCAGCGGCCTTGATGGAGTGATAATTGCAAGAGGCGCTATCGGTAATCCATGGATTTTCAGAGAGACACGTGCGTTGTACGGAGGCAGGCCAAAACCGGAAGGCCCCGGCCTGACCGAACAGGGAGAAGTATACCTGAAACACTATGAGTTGATAGCTGAAATGCTCCCGATGAGGAAGAGCGTTAGATATTTCCGCAAATTCGCTGTTGGATACGGCAAACATCATCCGGAGCGTAAAAGAGTTCAGGCGGATCTAATAGCCGCAAAGACCAGAGAAGAACTTTACGCAGCGGTTAAGGAGTGGTACGGCGTTGGCTGAAACGCTTTCAAAAATAGACGCTGTCCCTAATATTGAATGTCCCATACACATCCGACTTTCTCTATCCAGCGAGCGAACCGGACGAATATAGCTGGAAACTGAACCGATGCGAACCTGCCTCATCGTGCCGTTAGCGAAGGTAACTATCCACGCAAGTTTCTTACCATCTATATCACCTGACCAGATTTCCCATTGTTTCCCGGAGAAGAGTTTGCCAATAAAACAACCATCTCTTACCGAATCAGATTCCAGTAATGAAGCCGCCTCTTCTAAAGTCGGCAAACGCCAGTCGTTATATCCGGCGTATCCATTCCGGTTTAATGCCATTATCCACTTTCTTGCCTTCTTAAATTTCATATATTTTGTTGAACCTGAACGGTGCCACATTATTCCAGTAACCTTATCTATGACTACAGAGTCTTTTCTTATCTTCTTTCTTTTATATTCATGACTGATGGTACTGTGACACAGAAATATGTTATTATGTCTTTCACGTACTCTTATGTGCGGCAGTAGATGTATCTGAGAAGGAGTCAACTCATTATATGACGAACGCAGTCTTATAGGCCCTGTTGCGTCCTCTGCTGTTATAAGCCCCTCACCCTCCGTACAGACAGAAACAGAGTCTTTAAGGCTGCCAAATCTATTCTTACCCTTTCTGGATTTGATGTGTCGACTCGCCAATATATCAAAACTTTCCGGCTTCGTATTCTTCTTTGCTATTTTCTCAGTTATCATCTTAATTTATTCCATAATCACTATAGATATGTTTGATATTGCATTCATGCCGTCTCAAATTAATAAATTGTAATAAATACAAATTATCAAATACTAAGTAATAGTCAACATGGTACGAACATGTACAGAGTAGGTATATAATATACTGAGTATCTACGTAGAAATGGATATATAGTAGGTTAAAGGGGAATTGAGTGAAAGGGAAAGCAAAGCTTGTCAGTCCGCTGCAGCGCTTAGTCAGGCAACTGGGGGTGAATCAAAAATGTCAGTAGGCGTAAAAAGGTTCAGGCGGATCTAATAGCTCCCCGGACTGAAAAGCGCCGAGGACAAGGAGAACACGGAGAAAAGTAAAGGAAAATTACCGCTTAGGAAGTCGGGAATAGCAAGACGATTTGCTGGCATTTGGTAAAAATGCCAGCGTTGGCAAAAATACCAAATACCTAACCATTTGTCCAAAATGCCAGGATTGCTCCCCGGACTGGAAGGCGCCGAGGACTTTCCCCGGACAAATGGCGCCTCCGCCAAGGCGGACGGGGAGGACAAGCGCAAGGAGAAAAACGAACTTTACGCCACTGTCAGGGAATGGTACGGTGTCGACTGATGCCGTACTTGTAAGCACCGTTTTACTGCCTGGTTCAAAACCTAACTAATACCACAGACTTCGTGCTGCTCATCCAGACAACATACTTTCTTTAATTCATTGAACAGTCCTTGCCTGGTAACATGCAATTTGTCAATGTATATGAGATTCGGGTCTAATTCCCTAAGATTTTTGAATTCACTTTCAGGCAATGAACTGATTATTATTACTGGAATATCCGCAAATTCCGGCATACTTTTTAGATGTAAGAAGAATGTATCTCCCATCATCATATCCATAAGCATATCCAATATTATTATATCAGGTTTCACTTCATGTAATTTTGATAATGCCTCATTTCCGTCATATGCACGAATAAGCTCATAGTTTGTATCTTCAAGCATTTTCTCATAAAGTTCATGAAAAGCGTGTTCGTCTTCTACTATCATTACTGTTTTACTCACTTACGTTGTCTCCTTTAAAATAACTATTAAAATTTACAAAAAAAAAATCCCAAGGCCGATTGATCATCGAACACTTGGGACTCATATAAACCATTATAAAACTGGTAACCTGGCAATCTTCGTTGTGAAGACTCGAAGATTCATGGTTTTGCGTCCCAACCTCGCGATCGGTTTGCCTTTTTCAAGTTTTCTTCTTCTCTTTAAAGATTATATCAGAAAAAAAGCATAAATCAAGTGAAAAAGTTTTTTTAGTGAATTAATTATCATTAGTTAAATCGCCAGCTTGTCAATCTCCCTCCGGGCTGAAGCATACAAACTTTACTTAGCTAAATCTTGATGGTATATTAGACCAGTTTATAAAACCAGAGTAGGAATTGTAAATGACTAGAATTGATAAGGTATTGGGAATATCCGGCAGTCCCAGGAGGGGCGGAAACACCGAACTGCTTTTAAAAGAGTTTTTACGAGGTGCCAGTGCCAGCGGTCATGAGACTGAATTAATAATTCTCAATAAATTTGAAATATCGCCATGTACATCCTGTGGTTCTTGCCAGGAAAATGGTCAGTGTATAATCGATGACGATATGCAATCGATGTATAACAAATTATTGGAAGCAGATTATATAGTGCTTGCCTCTCCAATTTATTTCGGAGGAGTTAGTGCCCAATTGAAGTCATTTATTGACCGTTGTCAGACCTTGTGGTCCAGAAAATATATCCTTAAGGAGACATTGATAAGTCCTGATAAAGAAAACCGTTCAGGATATTTCATTTCCACTGCAGGAGCAACAAATGCCAGAAAATTTTTTGAAGGGGCAATTATTGTAATAAAGACTGTATTCCACGTACTTGATATAAAATACAAAGGCGAATTATTATTTCCATGTATGGAAAAGAAAGGAGACATTATTAAACATCCTGACGCACTACAGACGGCCTTTAAAACAGGGATGTCTTTAAGTAAAGTAAATTAATTTAAGTATTTCAGCAATTATCAAAACAAAATAACTTAATACCAAAGGAGGAAGATAAAATATGTTTACAAGAATACTAATTGTAGTTGTCTTACAAGCCGCAATTGGATATTTAGTATTGCCTGGAATATTTGCCGGTGATAGCGACGGGCAGGATCTGTACACAAGGCACTGTGTTTTATGTCACGGTGAAGACGGTACAGGCAAAACGGATTTGGGAACGGGACTTGGCGCGCGTGATTTCAACGATAAAAAGTTTCAGGCGGGCATAACCGATGAACAGATCGTAGAACAGATTAAAAATGGAACTTATGAGAAGATGTTTCTATTTGAGGATAAACTTTCTGCAGAAGAGATGCAAGCCCTGGTTCCAGTCATAAGGGCATTTGGAAAATAGATTGTGATATTAATTAATATTGGTAAGAAAGTTCATTTATTCACATCCCTTAATTCTATACCTTTGCGTCCTTTGCGGCTTTGCGGTGAATGAATCTTATCCAACGTTATTGTATTCCCTCACCCTGAAACGAACACCCAGTTCATCGGCTATCTTCCTGCAGGCCTCAACATCAATTTTCGGCATGCCCACTATCGAAACCATTACGTCAGGAATATTGTCTTTTGCTTTCTTGATGAATGAAATCAGAGATGGGTAGGCCTTGCCGTCAAATTCCGAATTACAGAGCTTCTGATACTCTTCCTCAATATTTGTATTAAGGCTGATACAGATTGTATCTATCAAGCCCTTAAGCTCCTCACAGATAGACCTGCCATTAATCAAATCTCCAAGGCCATTTGTATCTAGTCTCACTTTGGAGCCTTTACTTTTCAAATACCCGGCAACTGCCGTCAACACGTCCATGCGTTCAGTAGATTCACCAAAACCACAGAATACCACTTCATCATAACCGGACGGGTCTCCAATGGCGTCTATCAATTCTTCAACAGTCGGGTCTTCTTTCAGTCCGAGATAATGTCCCTTTACGTATGGGGCTGTCTCCCTTGAGCAGAATACACATCTGTTGGAACACCGGCTTGTTATATTCAGATATAGAGAGTTTCTGATAACATACGCAATTTCGCCTTTGGTATTAACCTGCCCGATGCCAAACAGTTTCTTTGCGCTGAGAGTTGTAATCCTCTGAATATCTTCAACTGATAATTTATACAATTCTGCAAGAACCGGAATAGTATATTGAAGATAAGAAGGTTCGTTGCGTTTACCTCTTTTTGGCTGTGGCGCCAGAAACGGACAGTCTGTTTCCAGGAGTAATCTTTCCACCGGAACGGCTTTCAGGGCTTCCCTTAAATTGTCAGCCTTAGGAAAAGTTATTGGCCCTGCAAATGAAACGTGGAATCCAAGTTTCAGGAACTCTTCTGCATCCTCCACGGTACCGGCGAAACAGTGAACGACACCCTTTACTTTACCATTATATTCACGAACGATTTCAAGGCAATCACTGCTTGCTTCACGGTTATGGATTATAACCGGCAGGTTGTGTTCCTGCGCCAATTCTATATGCTGGTGGAACAGGCGTGTCTGGTCTTCCCGCTTACTTCGGTCACGATAGTAATCAAGCCCTGTCTCTCCAATTGCAACTACCTTGTCCCTGCCTGCCAATGCCTCCAACCTGGACCATTCATCACCGGAAACTTTCGAGGCCTCATTAGGATGTATGCCTATACTTGCATAAATCTGTTTGTATTGTTTTGTCAGTTCAATAGACTTGATGCTGGAGGCGACAGTTGTTCCGACGTTGATCATGTATTCAACGCCGACCTCTCCCGCACGCTCTATTACTTCATCAATATCGTCTTTGTAATCCGGAAAATCCAGATGTGCATGAGTATCAATTATCATATTCTTTAGATTTTGTGCAATTAGTTGAATCCAGGAGGTTAAACAAGAAAAACAGCAATGTCAGTTAAAGGCTCCATCTGCCGTAAATGCGCTCTTGAACAATTCGATATTCGGGTTGGTATCGTCTTCTTTAAACAAGATTGAAACAACGTCAAAACGATAATCTATACCATCGATATGATTTAGTGCCAGGTAGTTTAATGAAGTCTTGATGATCCTTTTTCTTTTCTCTCTCGTTACCGCCAGTTCCGGCGGGCCATAATTCTCTGACTGGCGAGTCTTTACCTCAACGAAACTAATAGTACCCTTGTCATATGCTACAATATCAATTTCCCCGTATTTGCTGACATAGTTCCGCTTGAGTATTTTATATCCACTTTTTTTCAGGAACTTCCCGGCCAGGTTTTCGCCCTTTATGCAAAGCTCTTTAGGGTTCAGTTGATTACTCTTCATCCTTCTTCTTAGCAGCTTTAGCCTTGGCTTTCGGAGCTTTTGCAGCCTTTTCGGCCTTTGGAGCCTTTTCAGCCTTAGGAGCCTTTGTGGCCGCTTTAGCTTTTGCAGCCTTTTTAGGCTTTGCAGGCTTTGTTGTTTCGGCCGGTTCAGCCGGTTCTTCAGCAACCACAGCAGGAGCCTTCTTTTTAACACTAGTTGTTTTCTTCTCTTTTCTGCGAATTTCCTTCAGTCGTGCACCCTTTCCTTTTCTATCACGTAAGAAATACAATTTTGCACGTCTTGTCTTATGACTCTTTTTCACTTTTACGTCAGCTACATTTGGAGAATGAACAGGAAATATACGTTCAACACCCTCTCCCTGCACTACTCTTCTAACGGTAAATGTTTCTCTGGGCCCGCTTCCTTTTCTTTTAATAACCATACCATTAAATATTTGAATACGCTCCTTGTCACCCTCAATTGTTTTAACGTGCACATCTACCAAATCACCAACCTTAAACTGCGGCACTTTTTCTTTCATGCTCTCTTTCTCAACCACATCAATTATGTTCACGGTACCAACTCCTTTACGTAAAGTATTATCTCTGTTATTTAGTTTTATCTTCCAGTAAATCCGGCCTTCTCTCCTGAGTTCTCGTAATGGCCTCTTTTGTTCTCCACTCTTCTATCTTTGTATGATGCCCGGATGTCAGGATTTCAGGAACTTTCATTCCCCTGAATTCTGCAGGCCTCGTATACTGTGGATATTCCAGATGTCTGTTTACAAATGACTCATCCTGTAATGAACTGTCTCCGCCTAATACCCCCGGAACTAATCTCACAACAGAATCTATTACAACCATTGCGGGTATCTCTCCACCCGTAAGTACATAATCACCTATAGAAATTTCACGCACATCTATCCCTGATCGTATTCTTTCATCAAATCCTTCATAGTGTCCACAAATTATCATTAAACGAGCCTTTTTCGATAAATCGCCAGCAATTTCCTGGTTAAACGTTTCTCCCTGTGGTGTCAGTAATATCTTTGTTGATACCACATCATCCTGTGCCTCCACAGCCTCCACAGCGTTAAAAACAGGTTCAGGTTTCATAACCATGCCGGCTCCTCCCCCGTATGGTTTATCATCCACACACCTGTGTTTATCATTTGAAAAATCCCTGATATTGTGCAGGTTGAAGTTCACAAGTTCTTTTTCGCCTGCAATCTTCATGATGCTTTCACCCAATACATTGTCAAACATCTCAGGGAACAGTGTTAAGATATCTATTCTCATCTTTTTTTTATTAATTATTTTTTTACAGCGATTTCATTCTTTTTGAGGATGCTGGCTACTGTTTCGGTTGGTTGAGCGCCTACGCTAAGCCAGTACTCTATCCTCTCTCTTTTTAATACTACCTTCTTTGATTCATCTTTTTCCATTGGATCATACGTTCCCAACTGCTCGATACTTCTTCCATCGCGCTCTTCCCGTGAATCAAAGGCACAAATCCTGAAAAAAGCCCTGTTTCTCCGTCCCATTCTCTTTAATCTAATTTTTACCATAAAACATTCTCCTTATCTAATTTAAGTATTAATATTCTTATATAACCGTTTATGCTTATTTTTTCTTTTTTCTTTTTACTTTTTTGCGCTTACTCCTGATCTTTCCGGTTCCGGGAAGCTTCATTGCCTCTGGTGTCATCGCTTCTGTTGGAAAGCTTTTGGGATCTACACCACTTAGAGACTTGAACATCCTCTTCATTTGTTTAAACTGTTTTAGTAACTGGCTGACATCCTGAGAGTTAGTGCCGCTTCCACGAGATATTCTATGCCTCCTGCTGCCCTCAATCTTTTCCGGGTTCATTCGCTCTTCAAGAGTCATCGACCGAATAATAGCCTCAACTCTTTTCATTTGATTTTCATCAATATCCATCCCCTTCATCTTTTTGCCAACTCCAGGTATCATGCCAAGAATATCTTTCATCGGTCCCATCTTTCGTACCTGTTGTAATTGGGAAAGAAAATCTTCAAGTGTCAGTGTGTTTGCTCTAATCTTCTTTTCTAATTTTACAGCCTCGTCCTCGTCGATAACATCTTGAGCCTTTTCAACCAGAGATACGACATCCCCCATTCCAAGGATCCTGGAGGCCATTCTATCCGGGTGAAATTCTTCAAGTTTATCAAGTTTCTCACCGACTCCTACAAACTTTATAGGCTTACCGGTAACTGCCTTGATTGATAATGCAGCACCACCTCTGGTGTCACCATCCAGTTTTGTTAAGATCACACCATCAAAATCCAGTTGTGAGTTGAATTCCTTGGCACTGTTAACAGCATCCTGACCGGTCATAGAATCACAAACGAAAAATATCTGAGTCGGCTTTATCTTTTTCTTAATCTGCTCCAACTCCAGCATCAATTCTTCATCGACGTGAAGTCTACCAGCAGTATCAAGGATAACCACATTATGATTGTCAAGTAAGGCACGTTTTACTGCCCATTTACATATCTTAACTGGATTAGAATCCTTCTCAGAATAGACAGGGACATTAAGCTGTTTCCCGATAGCCTGCAATTGTTCAATTGCCGCTGGTCTCTGCACATCGGCGGCCACAAGCATAGGACTTTTTCCCTTTGATAATATCATGCTTGCAAGCTTACCAGCCGTTGTGGTTTTTCCGCTTCCCTGTAATCCTGCAAGCATAATTACTGTAACGTCTCCGTCCTTATACTTTATGGTGGAATCAACCGGGCCCATAAGATGTTCCATCTCGGTTTGTACAATCTTTACTATTTGTTGTCCCGGTTTGACACTCTTAAGAACTTCCTCTCCAACTGCCTTCTCTGTAACTTTCTGTATAAAATCCTTTACGACTTTGTAGTTTGTATCTGCCTCGAGAAGTGCAACCCTGACTTCACGCAAACCATCATTTATGTTTTGCTCTGTCAGCCTTCCCCTTCCGCTTAATTTATTAAATATTGTTTCGAAACTGTCCGTAATCGATTCAAACATTTCTTACCTTTTCGTTAATTCTTTAATCTGTTTTCCAGTCATAACGTCCGACCGGTTCATTGGCAGAACATTATAAGGCAAATAGCCCCGCATTTATTCAAACGTTGTAATTTAATATAAATTGAACAAATATTCAATTTAAATTTCCCACGACGGTTTCAGGGATTTAATATTGCCTGCCCGTGCCGGTTCGCCCCCCTCTACTCCTTTTCCCGCCATATCTTTGCGCCCAGTCTTGTCAGGCGATCTTCCAGCTTTTCGTACCCTCTATCAATATGATAAAGCCTTCTAATCTCTGTAATCCCTTTGGCAACCAGCCCGGCAACCACCAGTGAGGCACTTGCTCTTAAATCGGAGGCCATCACAGTTGTCCCGGAAAGTGAGGTTACACCATTAATAATTGTAATAGCATCGTCATTCCTGATATTTGCACCCATTCTGTTAAGTTCTGCGACATGCATAAACCTGTGTGGAAATATTCGCTCTGTTATAATACTTGTACCATTTGCAATACTCATTAATGCGGTGAATTGCGCCTGCATGTCAGTAGGCATACCGGGATACGGCATTGTCGTAATATTTGCAGGTTTGATGTTCCCATCACTTTTAACTGTAAACTCTCCATTCTTTACCCCTTTAAATTCTTCCTTACCGTCAGAAGCCTGAATATCAACGCCCATTTCCCGTAATTTATTAACAACTACAGCCATATGACTGCAGATACCATTCTCCAATACTATGCTGCCTCCTGTTATAGCTCCTGCAATCATGAAGGTTCCGGCTTCGATTCTGTCCGGAATTATCTCATATTCAATCCCGTTCAACTCATCAACGCCCTCTATGATAAGGTTCTTCTCGCCGATTCCGCTTATGTCGGCTCCAGCTTTATTGAGAAAGTTAGCCAGATCCTGCACTTCTGGTTCACAGGCAGCATTTTCTATAATAGTCCTTCCTTCTCCAAGAACGGCGGCCATCATAACATTACAGGTACCCAAAACTGTAGAACCATACGGACCCCCCAGATCAACCACGCTCCCTTTCAGTTTTTTTCCTGTCGCAATGACATATCCATCCTTTACGTCAACCTGAGCGCCAAGCGATTCAATACCTTTGATATGAATATCAATGGGCCTGGAACCAATTGAACATCCTCCCGGAATAGATACCTTTGCCATACCTCGCTTTCCAAGCAAAGGGCCAAGGACACATATTGATGCCCTCATAGTTCTGACAAGATCGTACGGGGCCGTTATATTATTCTCTTCCTTAACAGTAATTTCAAGTGAACCATCCGGACATTTTCTTGTATCTACACCAAGCTCATTAAGGATATTGCAGAGGGTTTTTACATCAGTAAGGTTTGGTATTCCCTTTAATTTCGACGTACCTTTAGTCAACAAGCATGCAGCCATAATAGGCAACGCAGCGTTTTTTGCACCGTTGATCCTGACCCTTCCCTGCAAGGGATTACCACCTTCAATTACCATTTTATCCATTTTTAGTCCGGTCCAAACTCCCTTTGCCTGTCAGTATCGACTTCAACAGGCTTTTGTCTCTTTTGGTTTATACACTCTCAACATTTAATGAAGCCCGCGGGGGGAGTCGAACCCCCAATCTCATCATTACGAGTGACGTGCTCTGCCATTGAGCCACGCGGGCAAAGTTAATATCAATATGGGGTATGGTTTCTGGTATGAGGACCAATCTTGTTATGTTGCCTGACTTGTCATATTGCCTGAATGGTACTTGTCCAAATCCTTAACTTACCTTTCATGAATCTTGATATTATTCAATTCTGCCAATGAGCTAAAGGTACAATATTCTCTGTCTTATTTCAAGTTATAATAAAGAATAAAAAAAGGCTGTATGAGGTTTTCTTAACACCTTATACAGCCTTTAAAATTATTTTATACTTAATTTGCAGGTACTACTTAAATTAAAAGAGTTATGCGTCCAGTATTGCTTCTGATGCCTCATTTTCCCAATCCATAATATAATTGATCCCTGTAACATCAGCGGCTTCCCTGGTCAACGCGAAAATGTCATCTCTGGTGATCTCATCGAGGCCAAATTTCCTGGAACCGGCCATTAGTTGTCGAAGGCCCATTGCCATTTTTTCATAATAGGAATACATACCCAACACTCCCGGAGTAACTTCGCCAAATTCCTCTTTGACCTTTGATGAGTAATAGAAGATCTTATCAACAGTATCGCCATGTTCTGAAGCAGGTTTTGGTATATCACCGGCCTCAATAGCCTTTCCATTGGTATTCCCAACCATGGTAGCACATATTGTGGAACGAGACATGCCAACAGCCTTTACAAACGGCGCGGCCAAAGCGAATGATTTATAGATATGATCTTCTGCTGAAAGTCCACCGGCAAGAATTATGTCCGGCACATATTCGCCCCTGTCTGCCAGCCTCTTACAATACTCATATGTCATAGCAGCAATATAAACGGTTGGTACACCCCACTCATTCATCATCCTCCATGGACTCATGCCTGTACCGCCGCCAGCTCCGTCGATGGTCAAAACGTCAAGTTTATAAATCGAGCAGAACTTTATAGCCCTTGCCAGATCAGAAGGTCTATATGCACCTGTCTTCAGGAATACATATTTAGCGCCGGCATTTCTCAAGTGTTCTACCTGCTTGCCAAAATCATCAATCGCTTTGGGCAGGTATTCTGATATTGCCTTTACTCTGGTATGCCTCTCAAACCCCTCAACAGCACCTGTTTTAAAGGCTTGCTGTACCACCGTGTCTTCCGGATCAGGGATTACAATATAGCCCCTTTTCTTCAATAGTATTGCTTTATCCAGATCATAAATCTTAACTTCACCACCTATGTTCTTGGCACCCTGCCCCCATTTCAATTCAACAGCATCAGAACCCAGAGTATTCAAACTATACTCAAGAACACCCAACCTCCAATCTTCAGGATTAGCCTGAATTGCAATAAAGCCATAACCGTCCCTCTGGTTGTCCTTGAAAGATTTAAACCTTCTTTCAAGTTCCTTGCATTCTGTAACCTTCTGATTATCGTCAAATTTTGATGTTTCATCCATCCCAACCACATTCTCACCGATTACAATCCCGGTACCACAAATGGCGGAACCTGCCCCAAGATCCGCAAAATGAGTCTTAGCAATCTGTGTGGAACCCAGACCTGTACAGATCAATGGAAATTTTAACTTGAGGCCTTTATCTCTACCAAGACGTGTTTCAACATCAACGTTTGTAAACTGTTCGTATTCTTTCTGGTGATGACTGGCAACAGTTCCAGTAATGTTAAAATGTGAATAGTCTACAGGATAATCTTTTGTACCGCATGATGTACTCTTACCAAATGGTATAGGGTATATGGTCTCCGGACCCCTCATGGCAGAAAGACCAATTTCACAGTATCCGGGACATCCATCAAGGCAAACAACACACATCCCACTTTGCGGCAATACATCGCTACCGGTTCTCGTTCTCGTCCCCGTTGCAGCCGATTTATTCGGTATTTGCAAACTTCCCATTTATACTCCTCCGTTCTTTAAAAAGATCAGAATTTTTAGTTATTTTAAAAAAACAATTTCGATTTGATTGCAAAAGTTTCCAGAGTGTTTATATCCGCAAATGTAATACCACTACATTTAATTAATATTAACACAATAAACCACGTGAAATCAGACTCTTACGTAAAACATATAAAACATAAACTTTTGTGAATATACCAAGTATTCGGCTAAATTCAACAGTTATTTTCATATCAACCATTATTATTCTGGATTTATTTTGGTTCATAGCTTTTCATTTTAACAAAAAAACCCCGATAGAAACTCACTTTTAACTAAGTAAGTCTCTAACGGGGAATCTAAAACATAAAACTCTAGCATATGTATCAGTTAATTTACGTTAATCTTAAAATCCGCTTGCCCTTTCCAATCCGTCCCACAAAACAGTTCTGGCATCAAGGAAATCCATTGCTCCATATCTCAGCAACTCCTGATGATCTTCCGATTGAGCAAATGGGAGTAAAGAATCCTTT